>ENA-ORIC01000064-ORIC01000064.1-human-gut-metagenome-genome-assembly--contig:-NODE-64-length-143941-cov-3.890445_pt1 | contig 143941 bp, 115 predicted proteins | sample MGYA00243023_ERZ508732 | MGnify/ENA primary metagenome ERZ508732 (study PRJEB26277, sample SAMN04329767) | human gut metagenome | biome: human-associated habitat | host: Homo sapiens | place: USA... | reverse complement strand
ACGGAAAAGGTGCGCTCTCTGGGCGCGCAGCTGGTGGGCAAAGACGGCACGGCGTTCGTGAATCCTCTGGAAACGCGCGACGTTACGGCTTCGTCGATTATCCGCGAATGCAAGGAGCGCAAAAACGGCTTGCAGACCACGGACGGCGAGGGCGTATGGCTGGATACGCCGATGATCGATTTGATTCACGGCGAGGGCACGATTGAAAAACGTATTCCCGCCATGCTGCGTATGTTCGGCAAATACGGGCTGGATATCAGAAAACAACCGATTCTCGTATACCCTACGCTGCATTATCAGAACGGCGGCGTGGATATTTCGGCAAACGCGGAAAGCGGCGTGAAGAATTTGTTTGTGGCGGGCGAAGCCGCGGGCGGTATTCACGGCACCAACCGTCTGATGGGCAATTCGCTTCTCGATATCATCGTGTTCGGCAGAACGGCGGGCAAAAACGCCGCGGCGCGCGCGAAAGAAACGAAAACCAAGAAATTAACACTGGCGTTCGTTGACGAATTTGTGGCGGCGATGCAGAAAGCGGGTTGCGAATCGGAAGAAGTTTCGCCGAGATTGTTGCCCGATTACAGAAGAAAAGATATGTAAAAAAGAGGTATAAATCATGGCAGAAATTTTTGAAATCGGAATGGTGCTTTGCTTCGGAGCTTCGTGGCCGTTCAACGTTATCCGCGCGTATAAGGCGCGCACGGCAAAAGGCACCAGCCTGTTGTTCACGCTGCTTATCGAAATCGGCTACATCAGCGCGATTATCGGTAAATTTATTTTGATTTCGCAGCAGGGGACCGCGTACTGGACGCCTTCCCGCGCGATTGCGTTTGTGTTTTACTGGATTAACCTTATCATGGTTACGGCGGGACTTGTGATTTACTTCCGCAACAAAAAGCTGGACGCAAAAGCCGCAAAAGCAAACGAAGCGAAAGCTTAAAACAAAATAAATCGTTTTTAAAAGCACCCCTTGCCCGGCAAGAGGTGCTTTTACTTATGTACGCCGAATTATGATATGCCGGCGCACGGCAGCGGCGATTTTACGCGCGAATACGCGCCGGCAAACGGCGGCGCGATAATTATTGTTTGTGTTTTTCGGAACTTATTTCTTCCAGTTCTTTATTCAGTCCGCGGTTGGTTTTAAAGGGCAGCAGAAACGAATGTTTCTGTTTCAGTGCAGTCGCGCGCGCTTTTATGGTTTCTTTCAGCTCTTCGTAGCGCACCACAATGTTCTTGTCCTTCGCCCACGTGCGGATTTTTTCCACCACTTTGAACGAATAGAACACGTCGACAATCATAATGCCGAAGTAAATGCCTAAAAAGTACCCGTAAATCGGGTTCGCCGCAATCCAGTCCGCCAGCGCCGCCAGATGTGAATGTACCAGAAAGTAATACGCCGTGCCCGCCGCGCCCCAGGCAAGCGTGAACAGGGGACAGATGATGCCCTGAATATTTCCCTTGCGGTCGGAATAATCCCACAGTTTCACGTGCATACCCTTGATGAAAATCAGTCCGGTTACGTACTCGATCGCCGTCATCGCCGCGGTGATGACGAAAATAATGAATACGTTCCGCCACAGCGGAGAGGAAATAAACGAGTAATCTATCGAGCAGATGGCGTAAAGCAGCGTGATTCCCGTGCCGTACAGCGGCAGATTCGGTCCCACCAGAAAGCCGGGGTTGATCCATTTTTTATGTACCGCGCGGCGGAAGAAAAATTCGCTTATCCAGCCTACGGTACCGCCGAATATATAAATGATAGATAATCTGAGCAGCGTTTGCATAGCATGTTCTCCTTAATTTTTCGGGCGTCGGTTCAGGCTTTCATCAGCCGTTTGATATAGTTGCGTTCGCGCAGCGAAATTTTTCCGTCGACCGAAACCACGCAGAGGCACAGCCCGATTACGTCGTCGATGAACTGTTCGTCGGTTTTCGTAAGCTCCGCCGCCAGTACTTTCGCGTAATCGGTGGCGGATTTTTTCAGCGCAGAATTTTCCGCGACGGCTTTTTTCACGGAAGCGAAATCGAAATCGGAACCGAACACTTTCACTAACGCGGGGTACATTAAAATATACTCCTGTTCGTTCACTTTCCCGTCCGCGGTAATCGAAGCCAGAATAAAGCACGCCAGCGTTTCCACGGGGTCGATGTTTTCGTCCGCGCCCGTCAGTCGCATTCTCGCCAGAATTTTCACCGATTTTTCCGTAAGAATCGCGCCGCGCTGCAGGGCGCTGAGTTTTTCGTATTCGTTGCAAAGTTTAAAAAATTCAAACATAACTTTTCCTCTCCTTTTATTGCTTTTGCCCTTCCCGCAAACGTGCGGGAAAGGCAGCTTTTTTTAATCAGTCTTTCTGTTAAAGAGGCAGGTCTTTCTTCGTGAAGCGGACAGAACCCGCGATATAGCCCAGCACGCCGAGCACCGCCAGAACCGCAAACTTCCAGAGGAATACGTTCGTGCCGTCCATAATCGAAATCACGTCGAAGAACGAGATGATGGTAACTTTATTGAAGTAGTTGAGCGAATCCATACGAACCACGGAGGGGATAACGGGACTGCCGAACAGACCGAGCATCGCCGCCACCAGCGCGAAGATGGATAAGCCGCCGCCGATCGCCATCGAACGTTTGCTTCTGTCAAACCAGCAGGAAGTGAAGAAGCAAAGCCCGGAAAGGGCAAACAGCACAAGAAACGCGCCGACGTTCAGAAGCGCCAGTTTGCCGCAGGTAAGCGCAACGTCGCTCTTTACAAACGCAAGGCATACGAAGCCGGTAATCGTCGTCAGGGCAAACATCGAAAGCAGCGAACCTATCAGGTACATCGCCTGCGTGAACACAACCGTCTTTCTCTTGGTGGAAGTGGAAAGCACGTACGCCATCGAGCCGCTGTCCACCTGCCCCGCAATCAGGTTGTTCGAAGCCATAATCATAAAGATGATGGGCAGAAGAAGTCCCGCAAGTTTGTAGAAAATAGAACCGACGATCAGGGTGTAGAGGTCTGCTTTGCCGATTTCTTCCAGCGCTTCGGAAACGGATGCGGGAAGCGAAGCCAGAAGGCTGTTCGTCAGATCGCCGGTAATTTCCTTGTTCTTATCGGCAAGCGCGGTTGCGTATTGTTCCGCGGTGATTTCGCCCGCAGCCAGCTGTTTATCCAGCTTTTCCTTTTCGTAAGAAAATCTGCTGCGATACGATACCGCGGTGGTGGCGGCAAGATTTTTAATCGCCGCGTACGTGTACCCGAACGAATCGTACTTTTCTTTCGTAACGCCGAAAGAGGAAAGCGCGTCTACGATATTTTTCACGTTTTCTTCCTGCGTCATGTTGAACGCAAGAAACACGGAGGAGCAGTACTGCGCGCGTTCTTCGATATACTGCGCGCGTTCCTCGCTTGCAAGGTATGCGGCAAGGTTTGCCTGATTTTCAATCAGCGCCGCGGAATAATCCGCGGGCTTATCCGCGTCTTTTTCGTTGGTAAGCATCGCTTTCAGCGCGTCGTTGTTGTAGGTCGCCACGGGGAAGAGGTACGCCGCCGTTACTTCCTGCGCAGCCGTCTTGTATTCGTCGGAATCTTTCGCGTACGCGTTGCCGTTTTTATCCACGGCGGCAGCGTCCGCAGCCGCGGTTGCTTTCGTCTGTACGGCAGCCGCGGCGCCCTCGTAAGCCGCTTTGAACGCAGCCGTCGCATTCGCGTACGTCGCGGGGTCGGCGGCAACGTTTTCGGCAAACGCCTTGCCCGTTTTTGTTTTCATTTCCGGCTGCTGCGCCAGCCATGCGGGCAATTGCGCCGCATCGGCAGGCTTCCGGGAAAGCCAGGTTAAATAGCTTACCGTATCGTTCATGTTCGCCGCAAAAGCGGGGTCGAACGTTTCCATGCCGTCTTTGCCCATCAGGTAGTAGTTCAATCCGCGCTGTTCCAGCTGCGAATCCACTTCTTCCCGAATAATCGTATCCTGAATGGAATTTTTCACTTCGCCCAGCGAACCGCTGCCGGAAATCAGCATTACGCACGCCAGCATAAAACATACGGCGGCGGAGATAATCGTCCACATAGTGCCGTTCGCTTTGCACGATTGCTTGAACAGCGCTTTGCTGAATAAGCGATCTTCGTACTTTTTCGAGCCTTTCATCGGCTTCGTATTCGTTTTACTTGCCATTTTTTTCATTCTCCTTCTTGTTTCTCAGTACCGTTTTGAAATGTCGCTCCAAAGAATAGGGCAGTTCGGAAATAAATTTCACGTTGTAATTCCGCAGCGTGTGCAAAAGCTGCGCCGTTTCCGTCGAACGGATTTTTATCGTCGCCTGCGAATACTGTTCCTGCAGGCGGGTGATTTCATAGCGCTCGCGGATAAATCTTTGATAATCTTCCGCCGTGTTGAATTCGATTTTAAACTCTTTGAATTCGCGGTTGTGAATATCGTCCATTTTGCACACGTCGATGATGTGCCCGTCGTTTATGAGCGCCACGCGGTCGCACGTGCTTTCCAGTTCTTCGAACGAGTGCGAACTCATCAGAATCGTTTTGCCTTTTTTGTGCTCTTCCTTGATGATGTTCAGAAAGGTTGCCCGCATCAGGGGGTCGAGCCCCGTAGTGGGTTCGTCCAGAAGAATCACGGGCGCGTCGTTCATCAGCGCCGCCACCAGCGCGGTTTTCTGCTTCATGCCTTTACTCATGCGCTTGAGATTCGCGCGCGGGTCCAGCTGCAGTTTTTCGATGAGCTCGTTGGCGTAGCTCATATCGTTCATGCCTAAAAATTCCGCCTGACATTTTAAAAAGTCGATGCCGGTTTTTAAATCGGGAAACGCGATTTCTCCGGGGACGTATCCCACGGACGCGGCGATTTCGCTGGCGTGTTCCCACGAAGAGAGCCCGTTCACGTACGATTTGCCTTTCGTGGGTTTCAGAAAGCCTAAAATGTTGCGGATGGTAGTGGTTTTTCCGCTGCCGTTCGTGCCTACGTAGCCCATCATTTCGCCCTGTTCGATATCCAGATTCAAATCGAACACGCCGCGCCCTTCGCCGTAGTCCTTCGTCAGGTGGTCCAGTTTAATAACGCTCATTTCAACGCACCTCCGAAATCTTTATCTTCTTTATAGAATTTCATAAAGTAATCCTCCAGCGATTCTTTGCGGTTGGAGAACGATACCACGTTGATATCCGAAAGAATATCGATCAGCGTGTTTAAATCTTTGTCCTCCACAGAAATGAACACGTCGCTGTCGCCCTCTTCGATGAGGTTCAAAGAAGGGATGCGCGCCTTCGCTCTGTCCATGGAAATCGTCTTGCCCACGGGGGAGCGGAAAGTAACGTTGTAAAACTTTCTGGAAGCGTGTTTTAAATCGTCCGCCACGAATTCCGAAACGATTCTGCCGTCTTTGATGATCGCGATGCGGTCGCAGGTGTTGTCGATTTCCGAAAAGATATGGCTGGATAACAAAATGGTCTTGCCGCGTTTCTTTTCCTCGTGAATGAATTCGATGAAATTTTCCTGCATCACGGGGTCGAGCCCGCTGGTCGGTTCGTCTAAAATCAGAACGTCGGGGTCGGACATAAACGCCGTTACCACCGCCAGTTTCCGTTTTACGCCAAGGCTCATGCGTTTGGTTTCTCCGGCAAGGGCGGTATCGTCCAGTTCAAACAAATCCAGCATCCGTTTCAGCTGAGGTTGGTTGTGGCAATGCTGCAAATCCTGCATCATTTTAATGAACGCCTTTCCCGTCAGCCCCGCGGGCAAAGCGATTTCGCCCGGAATGTAGCCCACGTTTGCAAGAATTTCGTAGTACTTGTCGAAGGTTTCCATGCCGAAAATCTTCGTTGATCCGCTGTCCGGTTTCGAAAAGCCCATCAGGTGGCGGATAGTGGTGGATTTGCCCGCGCCGTTGGGCCCGAGGAAGCCGAACACTTCGCCCTGATCCACGTGCAGGTTCACGTTGAACACGCCGCGCCCGAAGCCGTAATCCTTTGTGAGATCGTTTACTTCAATTACGTGCATTTTTATCTCCTTGTCTTAGTATTTTTCATCTGTTTTCCCGCCGATATTAACTATTTTTGTCAAAAAAAACCATACTTAAAAAACACGATGAAATTTCTTTCCCGCGCTTTTTTCGTTGTATTGTTATCGTGTTACTGTTTTTCGGCGGTAACGCCCGCCGCCGTAACGCGGTATTCGGTAACGCCCGTTACCGTTTCGCCGTCGATTTGCAGCGCGGTGGGGCGGTCGAATTTCACCTGAATCACTTTGCCCGTTTTTACTTCCACGGCTTTTTTGTGATTCACGTGCGTGCCCTTGAAAATGGAGGGGAACACCATCAGCGTTTTCAGCTTGCTTTTTCCGTGCATAATCATCACGGAAACGGTGCCGTCGTCGTTCAGGCGTTTCTGTTCGGGGGCAGGCATCATGCCGCCGCCGTAATATTTCCCGTTCATCGTAGGCGCCAGCCATACGTTTTTATAGCGGAATTCTTCGCCGTCCACGTTGATCACCGCGTTTACCGGTTTAAAGTGGAAGAGCAACCCTTTGATGGCGATGCCCGTATAAGAAATTTTTTTGTCCGGCGCCTCGCGGTGCAGTCTGTCGCCCGTTTCGCAGCAGTAGCCGTCGATGCCGAAGCCTACGTTGTTTAAAAACTTGCAGGTTTTTCCGTTTACGGCAACCGTGGGCAGGTTTACGATGTACGGATTGATTGCGCACGGTTCGGTTCCTTCTTTCCCTTCCGCCACGTCGCGGTAAAAATCGTTGCCGTTGCCCGTCGGGTAGTACAAAATTTCGTTTTCGGGGATAAACGGAATGGAATTCACGAATTTATTCAGCGTTCCGTCGCCGCCGCACAGCACGATTTTATCGTCTTTTGCAAGATTTTTGAAAAGTTCGTCCAGCGCGCCTTCCTTCGTAACGTCCGAAAATTCGGCGTCTTTACCTTCAAACAGCTTTTTCGCCTGTTCGTAGCCGTTATCCTCCTTGCCCAGCCCCGCCAGCGGGTTGTACAATACGCGGTATTTCATCCTTGGTGCTTCCTCCGGTGTTTTTCGCCGTAAAAAATTCAACGGTAATTTTCAAGAAATTGTTTGAACACTGTTGACTTTCTTTCGACATATGTATTATAATATAAAAAACAGAAAAAATAAAGCACAATAAAAGCTTCACTGTTCAAATTTTAACACTGTAACTATATTTTGTGCAAAAAATCGTAAAAAAAGAGGAAGTATCGGGTTATGAAAGTGCAGAATTTAAACAGCTCATCCAAAAAAACGAAGAAAATCATCAAAAGCGTGTTTGCCGAAATGCTTTCCGAAAAGCGGGAACTTTCCAAAATTTCCGTCAGCGAGCTTTGTTCGCGCGCGGAAATTTCGCGCGGCGCGTTTTATTCGCATTACGACGATATTTACGGCGTGGCGGAAGATTACGAAAACGAGCTGATCGATATGTTTTTCGATAACGCGCGCTTGTTATCGCCCTCCACGGTAGAACAATTCGTCGATTCTCTGTTCGATTATATCCGTAAAAACGATGAAAATTACAAGCTTTTGTGCTGTTCCAACGATTTCCTCTTCACGGCGAAAAAGCTTACGGCAATCGCTTCGAACAAATTTCTGGAACTTTGCTACAATTCGCCGTATCTTGTCAACCGCGAAAATCTGGAACTGGAAATCAACGTGTTCATCGAAGGATTGTTCTGCGAATACGTCAGATACTGCCGCGGGTATTCCGCCGTGCTGTTAGACGATTTGTACGCGTTCACGCGCAAGTGGGTGGCAAGTTTTTCCGCCCGCCGGTTTGAAAAACCGGAAGAAAGCGAGAAAAACGAAGCAGACAGATAAAAGATAGAGAAAACTAAAATCCCGGCGGTATGTCCGCCGGGATTTCCTATGATGCAAGCTCGCGCCGTTTTTATTTTTCCTCGTCGTTTTTTTCGCGGAGGGTAAAGCCGTAATCGATGGAGGGGTTGCCGTCCAGCATGGCGCGCACCAGCGCTTCGCGCTTTTCGTGCGTGGTGGTAATCACAAGCTTGCCGTCGGTATCGGCAAGTCCGAGGTAAATTTTATCGTTGTCGGTATCCGATACGGCGGAAGTTATTTGCGATAAGGGCAGCCGCGTTTTCACAAAGCCGTGGCAGGTAATCAGTTCGGTATCGCTCACGCGGTATTCGCACTTGATTAAAACGGCGCTCGCCACCGTAACGGCAAACACGCACACCGCAATCATAAACGGGTACTGCAGCCATTCGTACATCGAATGTACGCCCGATTTCGCCAGACGGTACGAAGAAAGCGCGATGCCGGCAATAGAAAGCGCCAGCGCCGCCGCGCAAAGCAGCGTGATGGAAAGCGGTTTTTTCATGGGAAACGCGCGGTAAGCGTTTTTGCCGCTTTTGTTCGGAGTATTCTGTTTTTCGTTTTTGTTTTTCATGCTTTCATTATAGCACCCGCGCGGCAAAAAAGCAAACGAAAACGGCGTTGATCACCGTATTCAAATTGACAAATTTCCGAAAATGCGTTACAATATTTTTGTTATGAACGAAAAAACCGGCAATTTCGCAACAATTTATCGTACCGTTATCGTCGGCGGCGGCGCGGCGGGGCTGTTTTTCGCCGCAAAATACGGCGATAACCGCACGCTGATTTTAGAACGCGGCGACCGCGCGGGCAGAAAACTTTCGGCTACGGGCGGCGGCTGGGGCAACGTAACCAACGAAAACGCCGCCGATTTTCAAAACACGCGCGGCTATTTTACGTTTGAAAAAGCGGAGGAAGAAAAAATCCGCGGCGCCGTATCGAAGCACCCGCCCGAAGAATTGCGGCGGTTTTTATCCTCGGCGGGCGTGCTTACTTTTGCGGACGGGCGGGGCAGGGTATACCCGTTTTCCCGTCAGGCTTCCGCCGTAACCGACGCGCTGCGCCGGGAAGCCGCGCGCCGCGGCGTAAAAATTCTCACGGGAGAATTCGTACAGAGCGTGCGAAAAGCGCGGGGCGCAATCGAAGTGCGTACGCAAAGCGGCGGAAATTATCTTTGCGAAAACGCGCTGATCTGTACGGGCGGAAAAGCCGCGAAAAATTTCGGCTCCGACGGCAACGGTTACGCGCTGGCGCAGTCTTTGGGGCATACGCTCACGCCCGTTTTTCCCGCGCTGGTACAGCTGCGCTGCGCCGAGAAAGATATGCGCGCCCTGAAAGGCGTGCGCGTGTTCGACGGAGAAATGCTGCTTTTTGCGGGCGGAAAAGAACTTTCGCGCGAACGCGGCGATATCCTTTTTACCGATTTCGGCATTTCGGGCGACTGCGCGTTTAAAATTTCTTCTTATCTTCCCTGCCCCTGCCCGGAGAGCGGCTGTACGCTGCGCGTCGATTTTCTGCCGGACGTTTCCGCGGCGGAACTGCAAACCGCGCTGGAAAAAAAGCTGAACAGATATGCGGAAATTCCCGCGGGAGAACTGCTCGGCGGCATTTTAAACAATCGCGCGGGCATGGTGATCGCGGCGCGCGCGCAGGAAAAATTTGCCGTGAAAAACAGCGGAAAAGAAAAACGCGGAGAAAACTTCGTCGAAAATTTCGCGAAAGCGCTGGCGGCGGAAGCCAAAAACTTTACGGCGACGGTAACGGGCACGCTCGGCTTCGATTACGCGCAGGTAACGAAAGGCGGCGTAAAATTAAGCGAAGTATCCCGCGATATGATGTCTTTAAAACAAAAAAACGTTTATTTCGCGGGCGAAATTCTCGATGCGGACGGCGCCTGCGGCGGTTTTAACCTGCAATGGGCGTATTCTTCCGCATGCGCGGCGGGCGACGCGATAACTTCCGAGCAATAATTCAGGACGCGTTAACTTCGGGCGCGAAGTATTTTTCCGTAACAAGGCGGCTTCGGGCAACGCGCGGCGCACCCGTACGCAAAAACGGTAAAAACAATTCAAAAACGATACAAAACGCAATCGCGCGCGGAAAGCGTGCGGAAAGAGAAACGAAAAGTATGGAAATCAGACGGCTGGCAAACATAAAACTGCACCTCGGCGAAAGCGAAGAAGAACTGCGCAAAATCGCGCGGCGCGCATTGAAATGCAATCCCGCGTACTTCCGCATCGTAAAAAAATCGCTGGACGCGCGCGATAAAGGCAATATTTTTTACGTTTACACGATAGAATTTGCCGCAAAAGAGCTTTCTTCCGCGCAAATCGAACCCGCCGTCGAACGACTGCCGAAAGAAAAACAGCCCGATAAAAACAAACCCGTTTTAATCGTCGGCGCAGGTCCCGCCGGGCTGTTCTGCGCGCTGCGGCTTTTAAAACGCGGTATCGCGCCGCTTTTCATCGAACGCGGCGAAAGCGTGGAACGTCGCGAAAAAACGTTGCGGACTTTTCACGAAACGGGCGTACTGAATACGGAAAGCAACGTATCGTTCGGCGAGGGCGGCGCGGGCACGTTTTCCGACGGAAAACTCAACACGGGCACGCACGTTAAAGAAAACGACGAAGTCCTGCGCGAATTTATCCGTTTCGGCGCGCCCGAAGAAATCGCGTATTTAAACAAACCGCACATCGGCAGCGACAAACTGAAAACCGTCGTGAAAAACATGCGCGAATACCTTCTTGCAAACGGCGCGCGCGTGCTGTTCAACGCCCGCCTCACAAATTTAAAAATCGAAAACGGAAAAATCGCGCAGGCGGAAATCACGTATCGCGAAAACGATTCGTCGCGTACGGAAACCATAGACGTTTCGGCGCTGGTGCTTGCCGTAGGGCACAGCGCGCGCGATACGTTCGAACTGCTGCATAAAAAAGGCGTAGAGCTCACTAAAAAAGATTTTGCCGTGGGCGTGCGCATCGAACATCTGCAAAGCGCCGTCGGATTTTCTCAATACGGCGAAAAATACAAACTGCTTCCGCCCGCCGATTATAAATGCGTGTTCCACGGCGAGCGCGCCGCATTCACTTTCTGTATGTGCCCCGGCGGTTACGTTATGGCGGCGGCAAGCGAAGAGGGCGGCGTGGTAACCAACGGCATGAGCAATTACGCGCGCAACGGCGAAAACGCAAACTCCGCGCTCATCGTGCAGGTAACTTCGGCGGATTATCCCGAAGATACCCCGCTTGCCGGCGTGGAATTTCAGCGGAAGATCGAACGCGCGGCGTATCGGCTGGGCGGCGGAAAGTACGTGGCGCCGGCGCAGCGCGCCGAGGACTTTTTAAAGGGCAGGGCAAGCAGCCGCTTCGGCGAAGTTACGCCCACCTATCCCCGCGGCGTGGCGCCGTCCGATATATCGGCGGTATTTCCTAAGCCCGTGTACGAAGAATTGAAGCGCGCGATCGAGGGAATGGATAAGCGCCTGAAAGGCTTTGCCTGCCCGGACGCGGTGCTCACCGCCGCGGAAACGCGCACCAGCTCGCCCGTCAGAATCGTCCGCGGCGAAGATTTGCAGTCGGTTTCGGCGCAAATGCTGTTTCCCTGCGGCGAGGGCGCGGGGTACGCGGGCGGCATCACTTCGTCCGCCGCCGACGGAATCCGCGTGGCGGACGCCGTATATAACGCTTTTATGAAAGACTGAATCGCATTCTGCCGTTCTTTTTCCTCGCCGCGCCGCATAAAAATAGCTTATAAAAAGCGGCGGCGAAAAACGTCGCGAGTAGGGAGAGCGGAGGAAAAAGCGGATTGAAAAAAGCGACGGAAAGCAAAATAAAAAAACAGACGGCGGAGCGATTCTCCGTCGTTTTTTCGGTTTGTACGGCAGTGGGCGCGGTGGCGGGCGCGGGCTTTTTATCGGGGCGCGAACTGCTTGAATTTTACGGCGGATTCCGCCTTTTTCCGCTTGCCGTATCGTTCGCCGCGTTTGCGGGCGTTTTTTTTCCTTTTTTGCGCCTCGGCGCAAAATACGGCGGTTTCGGCAACGTCATGCGCGGATTGTTTCCCGGCGCGGCGGCGCATGCGGCAAAAATCGCGGCGCTTTTCGGTTCGTTCGTCGTGGGGGCGGCAACGCTTTCCGCGCTCAACGCCGCGTACCCGTATAAACCTCTTCCCGCCGTGCTGTTTCTGCTTATCGCGTTGCTTTTTACGCGCAGGGGAATTTCGGGCGTATCGTCTTTCGGCACCGCGTTCACGCCGTTTTTAATCGTCGCAGTCCTGACGCTTATCGTCCGTCGCGGCAGTTTTTCGCCGCCGGAAGTTACCGATTTTCCGTGCGCGGCGCGCGCCGCGGTTTCGGCGGCGATTTACGTCGGCATGAACGTTTTCGCCACCTGCCCCGTTTTGTGCGATCTCGGCGCAACGCTCGCCGGAAAAAAGCGCGCGGCTGCCGTTTCTTTTGTTTCCGCGGGGCTGCTGTCGCTTCTTGCCGCGGCGATCCTTTCCGCCGTGAGCAGCGATAAAAGTTCGTACGCCGCGCCGTTGCCGCTCGATTACGTTTTAAACGGCGGAAAGTTTTACTCTCTGCTTTCCGCCGTCGGCATGCTTACCGCGTTTACGGCATGTTTTTATCCCGTTTCCGTCGCGGCGCAAAAAATCTCCCTGCAAAAATTCGTCAAAGCAAGCGGCGTTCCCGTCGCGGAAGAAACGTTCCGCGCGCGGAAAAACGCGGCGAAAATCGTTTCCGCGGCAGCGTTTTTCGCCGTTTCCGCATTGCCGTTCGAAGCGCTTGTCAGGTATTTTTACCCCGTTGCGGGCGTGGCGGGCGCCGCCGTCATCGTTGCCGCGTTGTGCGCGGCGCTTTCGAAACGTCGCTGCAACGCGCCGCGCGCCGCCGCGTAAATCCGTCGTCGCTTTATTCCACGGTAACGCTTTTGGCGAGGTTGCGCGGTTTATCGGGGTTAAGCCCTTTTTCAACGGAAAGTTCGTAAGCGATGCGTTGCCAGGGCAGAATGTTCTGCACGCACTGCAAGGGGTTCCCGCCCGCAACGCCGCCGAGTTTGTTCACGCGCAGAATACGGAAGAATTTTTCTTCCGGGCAGTCGGGCAGCGCCGTTTTGTTCGTTGTGAACAGAATAATTTGTGCGCCGCGCGCCCGCGCTTCTTCCGCGTTCGACAGCGTTTTTTGCAGCGTGGCTTCTTCGGTGGCGAAAACAACCACGTAAGAATTTTCGTCCACCAAAGCAAGAAATCCGTGCTTCAATTCGCCGGCATAATATACGTCGGCGTTCAGGTACGAGGTTTCCTTGATTTTCAGGCTTGCTTCCAGCGCCGTGCGATAATCGTCGCCTCTACCGATGAAAAACAGCTTTTTTCCGCCGCAAAACAGCCGCGCGATTTCTTTTTCTTCGTTCACGTCCCCGTACGAAAGTCCGGCGCAAAGGGCGTTCAACGCGGAAAAATCGGGAGCGCAACGTTTTGGTAAGGGCAAAGCCGCGGCGCGCAGAAATTCCGCCAGCGCATACAGCGCCGCCGCCTGACACGAATACGCCTTCGTGGAAGCCACCGCGATTTCCGTTCCCGCTTTCACGGGCAGAAAAGCGTCGGCGTTTTTTGCAAGGGTGCTGTGTTCCGCGTTCACTACGGCAAGCGTTTTCGCGCCGTGCCGCTTCGCTTCCTGCAGGGCGGCAAGCGTGTCCGCCGTTTCGCCGCTCTGACTGATAAATACCGCCAGCGTGTTTTCGTCGATTTTCGGGCAGTAATAGCGGAATTCGCTTGCCACGTACGCCGCGCTATCCAGATCGGCGACGCGCCAGAGCATTCCCGCGCCCGAAAGAGCGGCATGATATGCCGTGCCGCATCCGACAAGCACCGCTTTCGTAAAGCCGCGCCCGCCGTTCGCGCCGCATAAAAGCGGATAATTTTCAAACGTGAAATTACTTTCGAAATACGCCGTTTCCGCACGCAGCGCAGGCAGCGTATCGTAAATTTCTTTCAGCATATAGTGGGGGTAACGGTTGATTTCTTCGCCCGTATACGCGGCGGAAAGCTTTTCGGCGGGCAGAAAAATTCTGCCCGTCTTATCGTAAAATTCTGCGCCGTTTTCGTCCGCCCTGCCGTACACGCCGTCGGGCAAAGCGTAATATTCGCTCGCCTGCGCAGAAAAACAAATGACGTCGCTTGCAAGATACGCCCGTTTTTTTCCGCCGTTTTCGGCGTATGCCAGATAAAGGGGACTTTTATTTTTCGCAAAATAAATTTTCTTTTCGCCCGCATGCAGAATCGCCATGGCAAAACTTCCTTCCAGCCTCTCGCACGTCTGCCGCAACGCCTGCAGGGGCGCCGCTCCCTGCGCGGAATAATATTCCAGAAGTTTCGCCGCCGTTTCCGTATCGGTGGCGCTGTAAAATTCGTAGCCGAGTTTTTTCAGATCGCTTTTCAGTTCCGCGTGGTTTTCGATGATGCCGTTGTGCACCACCGCCCATTTTCCGTCCCGCGAAACGTGCGGGTGCGCGTTGATTTCGTCCGGTTTTCCGTGCGTCGCCCAGCGCGTATGCCCGATACCGAGTTTTGCGCCCGCGGTTTTTCCCGACTGTTTCAGCGCCGCTTCCAGATTTTTCAGTTCGCCCGCCCGCTTCGTGATAACGATTTTTTCGCCGTCCGATACGGCGATTCCCGCGGAATCGTATCCGCGGTATTCCAGAAGCCGTAAGCGGTATAAAATATTCTGTTCGGGCGAATCGCCGATATATCCCGCAATGCCGCACATGTTACGCTTTCTCCCCGTTGATTTTTTCGATGGTGGCAACCAGCGCCGCCGCCACTTCGCGGTTCAGCGCTTCGTCCTTGCTTTCCACCATCACGCGGATTTTCGGCTCCGTGCCGGAAGCGCGAATCATCAGCCTGCCTTTGCCGGCAAGCGTCGCGTTGTATTTCGCCACCTGCTTCGAAAGTTCTTCGCTGTTGATTACGCGGAATTTATCTTCCACGGGCACGTTTTTGTTTTCCTGCGGGTACAAGGGGATTTTCACGCCTTCGGCAAGCGTTTTGTTTTCGGAAATCAGCATGTTCGTCAGCGCAATCGCCGTTAAAATTCCGTCGCCCGTGGTGGCGTAATCTTTCAGTATGATGTGCCCGCTCTGTTCTCCGCCTAAGGAATATCCTTTTTCCAGCAGTCTGGCAAGCACGTATTTATCGCCGATGTCCGTACGTACCAGCGAAATGCCGTGCGCTTTTAAATCGTTCTCGATCGCCATGTTCGTATGGCTGGTGCCCACGGCGGTGCGGCAGGGGAGTTTGCCCTGCGCGTCGAAGTATTTCGCCAGCGCGCATAAAATCATATCCCCGTCAATCACGTCGCCGTGTTCGTCCACGGCAATCAGGCGGTCGGCGTCGCCGTCGAAGGCAAATCCCATATCCGCCTTATAACGCAATACTTTGCGCGCAAGATTTTGCGGGTATACGGCGCCGCAGTTGCGGTTGATGGATAAACCGTCGTCCACGCAGTTGGCCGCAATCACGCTTGCGCCCGCGCGGCGGAAAACGTCCGGCGCAATTCTGTGCGCCGCCCCGAACGCTCCGTCCAGCACGATGGTTTTGCCCGCAAAGCTGTGTTCGACGGCGTTCAGCAAAAATTCGCGGTAGCGTTTGATTAAATGCAAATCCTGCTCGTAACTGCCGATGTCCGGAAAATCGTTCGTTTTCTCGTGAATAAAGCAGCGCTCGATGCGTTCTTCTTCCTTGTCGCCCAGTTTATACCCCTCGGAATTGAAAACTTTAATGCCGTTGTATTCTCCGCTGTTGTGCGAAGCGGAAATCACCACGCCGTAATCTGCGCCGATCAGCTTTGTAAGATACGCGATGCCCGCCGTAGGCACCACGCCCGCGTCAATTACCCGCGCGCCGCCGCTCATGGCGCCGCTCGCCAAGCCAGAAGTTAAATACGTGCGCGAAATCCGCGTGTCTCCGCCGATTAAAATCACAGGTTTTTCTTTGAGTATCGAAAGCGCGTTGCCTACCTTGTACGCCACTTCCGGCGTCAGATCCTCGTTTACCTTTCCTCTCAGTCCGTCCGTTCCGAAAAACAATCCCATATTCTTTTCGCTCCTCGTTTTTATTTGGTTTACATATAGCCTGTTTGCATGTTTTTATATTTTAGGGCATTTTTTTGCGTTTGTCAAATCATTTTATGCCGTATTTTATGCAAAACGTGCCATATTTTGCCCGTTTTTACTTATTTTTATGCGTTTTATCGTCTTTCACGTTTTTGTTTTTACGGGGTAAAACGCAGGCTTTATATAGTCTTTCGGGTAAATCTCCCCCGCAAAACGCAATCGTGAACGGCTTCCGGGGGCAAAAAATAGGGGAAGAAAAAATTTTTTTCGGCTGCTTTCGACGCGGCTGTTCTGCGACGGATTCTGTCGGAAAAAGCGAAAAGGGGAGTAAAAGAAAAACGAACCCTGTTTGAAACAGAGTTCGTTTTTCTTGGTTTTTCAGCTAATGAATTAGTTGAAGAGCTCTTTGTAAGCTTTGCCGAATTTCAGAACGGGTTTCTTGGAAGCCGCAATTTCAACGGATTCTTTCGTCTGAGGGTTGATGCCCGTTTTCGCGGGTACGTCTTTGATTTCAAACGTACCGAAACCAACGAGCTGAACCTTTTCGCCGTTCTTCAGTGCTTCCGTGATCGTATCGATCAAAGCGTCGTACGCGATCTGCGCGTCCTTGCTCGTGAAGCCTGCCTTCGTAGCTACTGCTTTAATGAGTTCGCCTTTGTTCATAAGATAAAGTCCCCTTTAGGAATTTTTATTCCCGTTCGTTCGGGCGCCGCAACGGTATTTCGCAACGCTTTCCCCAACAGGTATTTCGATAATAACATATTTTATAGCGTTTGTCAAGCGTTGAATGCAAAAAAGTCTTGTAAAATGCGGAGAAAATCAAAAAAATTTCTGATTTTTCACATCGGAAAACGGCAGAAGTATCCCGCATTTCTCTCTTTCCCCATAGGGGAAAAACCGCATTTCAGTTCACGTTTGTTTGCCGCGGCAATGTAAAAGTCTTTTAAAACGTCCGCTTGGAAACCTGTTTTGAGGTTCAGTGCGCGTCCGAATAGAATCCGTACCCCAGCACTTGCGATACCATCGACATCACCACAAACGAATCCGGGTCGGCGGTTTTTACCAGCCGTTTGAACGCGTTCACCTGCCGCCGCGAAACCACGCAGATTAACAGCGAGTGTTCCGCCTGCGTGTACATGCCTTTCACGGTAATCGAAGTAACGCCGCGTTCCAGCCGCGAAAACAGCAGTGCCGCCACCTCTTCCGGCTTATCCGTAACCACGCGGAATTCTATCGCGGATTGCATCCCGTTCACGATGGTATCGTATACCTTGCTCTCCACGTACTGCTCGCATACCGCCATCACCAGCGGCAAAATTTTCCCGCCCGCCGTGTCCGCGAGGTCTTTATACACAAAATACGAGGAAGCGATTACAGTGCAGTTCAGCACAAACAAAACCCACGCGATAGAGTTTGCCGAAATCTTTTTCTGTACGATCACCGCCACGATGTCCATGCCGCCAGAAGAGCCGCCTGTTTTCAACGCGAGAAAAATGCCGGTTCCCATCAGAATCCCCGCGAAAATCGCGGCGAAAATCCGTTCTTCGAAAATCAGCTGCGGAAAATTCGCTTTTTCCATCATGTACAGCCAAAGCGTCTGCGTGCCCACGTTTCCCAGCGTTAAAAAGGCAAACCGCTTGTTCACTACGAAAAACGAAATGATAATGAGAGGCGCGTTGATGCAAAACACCGTCTTGCTCAGCGATATGCCGAACGCCTTGTTTAAAATGACGGCAATGCCCGTGGCGCCGCCCGTGGCGAAGTGGTTGGGCGTCAGCAGGCATTGCGCCGCAAACGCGATTAAAAAAGAGGACGCCAGCATCGCGACAATCGTCTTAAACCAAAACGCCGCGCCCGTCGTGTTCGCGGGCGCGTCTTTGGGACGATGTTTTGTCGTCTGATATACGTTTTCGATGCCGTCGGCTTCGGTTTTGTTTTTTTCGGAATTTTTCATAATACTTCTTCGGTAAATTGTAACGATCCGCTGTCCGCGCGGCGCTCGGCCAAAGGCGCGGCACGGTTCGCATGGCGCAAAAAGGGGATTTATTCCGCCGTAACGTTCACTTTTACGCTCACGTTCACGTTTTCCATCAGCCGGATTTCCGCCGTATACGTGCCCACGGCTTTCACCGCGTCCAGCCGGATGCACTTCTTGTCGATGTCGAATCCTTTTCCGGCAAGCGCCGCGGCAACCTGCGCGCCCGTAACGCTTCCGAACGTCTTTCCGTTGGCGCCCACCTTAATGGGAACGGTAACTTCCGTGCCTTTCATTTTCGCGGCAAGTTCTTTCATCGCCTTTACTTCTTCCGCCTTGTGGTAGGCGTCGGCGGCTTTTTTCTGGTTTGTTTCGTTAATGCCTGTGGAAGTCGCTTCCGTCGCCAGTCCTTTTTTAATCAGAAAATTGCGCGCGTAGCCGTCGGAAACTTCCGCCACGTCGCCTTTTTTGCCTGTTCCTTTCACGTCTTTCGTTAAAATCACCTTCATAGCTTGGCACCTCGTAATTATTTAAAAAAATTTTTGTCAAACGTAGATATTATTTTTTTCTTCGCGCATACTGTTCTTGTCAAGGAGGTAAGACAAATGGAAGAAAAAAACGTAAACACCTGTATCGGTTGCGGCGTTACCGAATGTAAGTACAACCATACGGGAGATTATTGCACTCTGCCCGAAATCCACGTGGGCAACACCTGTTCCTGCGAAGAGGACAGCTGTACCTGCTGCGATTCGTTCAGCAGAAAATAAGCCGGTTTTTACGGCTTATCCGTAAGGGGTTTCTCTCTCCGCGGCGCGGAGAGGGGAATTTTTTATATTTTCCGTTTCAGTTCTTTAATCGCGTTGTTTAAAAAGTATTCCGCGGTAGTGCCTTTCCGGATGAGTTGCGCCGCTTCGTCAAACGAGCACCATCTCACTTCCGAAATTTCTTCGGCGTTCACTTTCAGCGGCATATCTTCCACTACAACGATGAAATTCAACATCAGAACGTCGCGCTGAGAATGGTAGCGCGAGGACATATACTTGCTTTTCACCACGTTCACGCCAAGCTCTTCCTTAATTTCTCTGGGTACGGTTTTCTCGGCGTTTTCGCCTTTTTTCACATACCCCGCAAACAAAATGAAGTCGTCGTCCTCCACGTGTTTGGCAAGCAGTATTTTATTCTGTTCGCGGTTGGTTACCACCATCGATACCGCTACGGCGAACTGCGGAAACACATATTTTTCGCAGGTATCGCAATAGGGGATCAGCCCTTCGTTTTCGCAAAAACGAAGCGTCAGTTTCTGTCCGCAATTTCTGCAATACATTTCTATCTCCTCCTTTTATTCGTATCGCTGTTTTCCGCAGCCGCGTTCCGCACGGCATACGGATTTGCAATCTTATAAACTCTTTTTTACTATCATAAACCTTTTTTAAAAATTTGTCAACTTTCTGCGCGTAAAAATTCTGTAAAAAGCTTGTGATCCGACCGTCCGCCTTGCGATTTTTTTGCGAAAAAGAAAGAAAAACGGCATATTTCTTTATGCGGGAAGCATATTTTAATAAACGCGGGCGCAACGATAGCCGCGTATCGCAAGAAAAATTTACCGAAAATTCACGGGAATCGCCGCCCCGCACTTGACAAGCGCGAAAAAAAAGGTTATAATGTATCACGGCTGAAAAGGCTTGAATCGGCGCGGCGTTTTTGCTTATGCTTATATAATGTATATAAACGCGGGCAAAAAACAGAACGCGGCGCAAGGAGAAATTACATATGCTTACATCCATTTGCGGCATCAACTGGGGCGACGAAGGCAAGGGCAGAATGGTGGATCTTCTTTCCGAAGATTACAACATCGTCTGCCGTTATCAGGGCGGCAACAATGCGGGACACACGGTGGTGAACGACCTCGGCAAATTCGCGTTGAATCTGCTTCCCTCCGGCATTTTAAGAAAGAAGGTGGTCAACGTGCTCGGCAACGGCATGGTAATCGATCTGAAACACCTTTGCGGCGAAATGGATAAATTGCGTTCGGCAGGTGTGGAAATCACCCCCGAAAATCTTAAAATTTCCGATCGCGCGGTAATTACGATGCCCTACAACGTATTGCAGGATTGTCTGGAAGAAGATCGCCTCGCGGGCAAGAAATTCGGTTCCACCCGCCGCGGCATCGCGCCCGTGTACGCCGATAAATATTATAAAAAGGCGTTCAGAATGGGCGAACTGCTCGATAAAGAACACCTGTACGCAAGAGTGGCGGACATCGTGGAGTGGAAGAACCTCACCGTTGTGGGCGGCTATCACGCCGAACCCGTGAAAACGGAAGATATCATCGAATATTTCGAAACGTACGGCACGCCGCTGCTGCCTTATATCTGCGACGTCGGCTCGTATCTCAACGACGCGGCGAAAAAGGGCAAAAACATCATGTTCGAAGCGCAGCTCGGCGCGCTGAGAGATATCGATTTCGGTATCTATCCCTACACTTCCTCGTCGTCCACCATTGCGGCGTACGCACCCATCGGCGCGGGCGTGCCCAATCTGAAACTGGATAACTCCATCGGCATCATGAAGGCATATTCCACTTGCGTGGGCGAAGGTCCGTTCGTAGCGGAATACTTCGGCGAAAAGGGCGAGCGCCTGCGTAAACTGGGCGCGGAATACGGCGCGGCTACGGGGCGTCCCCGCAGAGTCGGTCCGTTCGACGTAGTGGCTTCCCGCTACGGCATCCGTTGTCAGGGCGCGGACGAAATCGCGCTCACGAAGCTCGACGTGCTTTCCGATTACGACGAAATCGAAGTCTGCACGGCGTACACGCTCAACTGCAAAAAAATCGATACTTTCCCCACCACGGCGCTGCTCAACGAATGCAAGCCCGTGCTCGAAACGGTGAAAGGCTGGCACACCGATATTTCCAAGTGCCGCAAGAAGAAGGATCTTCCCAAAGAGGCGCTCGATTATATCAAGTATCTCGAAAACGCGTGCGAATGCAAAATCAAGTACGTGTCCGTAGGTCCCGAAAGAGAAGCTTACGTAAAACTGTAATGGCGGGCGCGTTTGCGCTTTCGTAAAATTTACCTCCGATAAAACGTTGAAAAGCGAAGAAAACAACGGTTACCGGAGGTGATTTTTTTTGAAACGGAAATTTTATAAAATGCACGCGCTCGGCAACGATTATCTATATTTCGATTGTTTTACGGCGCCGCTTGAAAACCCCGCCGCGCTAGCCGCACGTCTTTCCGATCGGCGCAAATCCGTCGGCGGCGACGGTATCGTTCTGCTGGAAAAAAGCGACGTCGCGCATGCGAAAATGCGTATTTTCAACGCGGACGGCAGCGAGGCGGAAACGTGCGGCAACGGGCTTCGGTGCGCCGCGAAATTTCTGCGCGACGTCAGAGGCGTTAAGGATACGCCGCTGAAAATAGAAACGCTTGCCGGCGTAAAAACGCTCACGCCCGCGCTCAACGGTCGGGGCGAAACGGAAAGCGTCTGCGCCGAGATGGGCAGGGCGGAATTTGCGGCGGAAAAAATCCCCGTGCTGCTTTCTCCCGATGCCCGCGGCGAAGTCGTCGCGCGGCAGGTGCGCCTGCGCGGAATCACGTTTGAAATCACCTGCGTGTCTTACGGCAATCCGCACTGCGTAACGTTTTCGCCGCAGGCGGCGGAAAATTTCGGCTTGCTGGGCGAGGCGGCGGAAAACGCGCCGTTCTTTCCCCGGCGCGCCAATGCGGAATTCGTAACTATCGTCGGCGCCGCCGATTTTTTCGTGCGCGTGTTCGAGCGGGGCAGCGGCGAAACGTTTGCCTGCGGCTCGGGCGCGTGCGCGGTTGCCGCGGCGGCGGTGAAAAACGGGTACGCGCGCGAAAACGAGAATATCCGGATACGCATGCGCGGCGGAAATTTAACGGTAAAAATCACGCGGGAGAATACGTATTTAACGGGCGAGGCGGTTTTGGCTTTCGTCGGCGAAACGGAAATTTAAGAAAAAAAAGCACGAAAGCGGAAAAATATCATTCTCCGGAGCGGAATCGTTGTTTACGCCGAATAAAAATTTCAACAAATTGTCGACAAATTATCTGTTTGCGGAAAACGCAAAAAAAATCGCGGAATTCGAAACGCGCACGGGAAAAACGGCGCTCAGACTGGGTATAGGCGACGTAACCCGTCCGCTGGCGCCCGCCGTCGTCGCTGCGATGAAGCGGGCGGCGGAAGAGATGGGCAACGCGGCAACGTTCCGCGGCTACGGCAGCGAACAGGGCTACGGATTTCTGCGGGAAGCCGTCGCGCGGCGCTATGCAGAACGCGGCGTGCGTGTGCTTGCGGACGATATTTTTATTTCGGACGGCGCGAAAACCGATCTCGGCGCGCTTACGGAACTGTGCGAAAAAAGCGGCGTCGTTCTGTTAAGCGATCCGTGCTATCCCGCGTATGCCGACGCAACCGTCATCGGCGGGCGCCGAATCGTTTATATGCGCGCGGACGAATATAACGGCTTTCTGCCGCTGCCCGATCAGAATCTCGAGGCGGACGTGATATACCTCTGTTCGCCGTCCAATCCGTCGGGTGCGGCGTATACGGAAAAACAGCTGGAAAAATGGGTGAATTACGCCCTGAAGAAGCGCGCTGTCATCGTGTTCGACGCGGCGTATGAATGTTTCGTGCCGTTCGCGTTCGGAAAAGACGCGGAGGCGGGCGAAAAAATTCCGCGCAGCGTTTACGAAATCGCGGGGGCGGAACAGTGCGCGATAGAGGTGTGTTCGTTTTCGAAATTTGCGGGTTTCACGGGGGTGCGCTGCGGTTACACGGTGATACCCGCCACGCTGATGCGGCGGGGCGTTTCGTTAAAAGCGCTTTGGCGGCGCAGGCAGGGCGCGAAATTCAACGGCGTAAGTTACATAACGCAGCGTGCGGCGGAAGCGGCGCTTTCCGAAGAAGGCATGGCGCAGAACCTTGTAAACGTGCGGTATTATATGCAAAACGCGGCGGCGCTGCGGGCGGGGCTGGAAAAATCCGGCGCGGTGTGCTTCGGCGGTTTCGCGCCGTACGTGTGGGCGCGCGCGCCGGGAAAATCCGGCGGCGAAAAGTGGTGCGAAACGCTTCTGAACGAGGCGCGCGTTGCCGCCACGCCGGGCGGCGGCTTCGGGAAAAACGGAAAAAAATACGTGCGATTCAGCGCGTTCTGCCCGCGGGAAACTATCGTAAACGCGTTGGAAAATATCGCAAAAACGATGTAAAGACATCGCAAAAACGTATAAAAAACGGATTTTTGCAAAAAAAAAGCTGTTTTTTCTATTTACATTTCCGAAAAAATGCGATATAATAAAAAACGTCTAAGGCAAAACACCCGAGGAAATACGATGTTCGAAAAATTGAAAAAACGTCAGGAGGAATTTTTAAAACTCGGCGTTCCCGGCAACGATTTAAGCGTTTATTATAATGGCGAAGAGGTATACCGCCACCATGCGGGCGTTTCCGATAAAGAAAGCGGAACGCCGATGACGGGGAAAGAACGGTACAATATGTATTCCTGCTCGAAATTGTTTACGTGCGCGGCGGCGATGCAGCTGATCGAAAAAGGAAAGCTTGCCCTGAACACAAAACTTGCGGACGTTTTTCCGGAATTCGGGCATATGAGCGTATGGCAAAAAAAAGGCGACGAAATCGTGGTTGGCGAGGCGGAAAAGCCGATTACCGTAGAACAGCTGTTTACGATGACGGCGGGCTTTTCGTATAATCTGAATTGCGCGCCGCTGGAACGGGCGAAAAAAGAAACGGGCGGGCTTTGCCCCACGGTGCAAACGATAAAATATCTTGCGCAGGAGCCGCTTTTGTTTGAACCCGGCGAGCGCTGGGAATACAGCCTTTGCCACGACGTGCTTGCCGCCGTGGCGGAAGAAGTTTCGGGCGAACGCTTTTCCGCGTATGTGCGGCGGCATATTTTCGAACCGCTCGGCATGGAAAATTCCTCGTTCTGCGTGAACGACGCGCGGGAAATCGAAAAGAAATGCGCGCAATATATCGGCGACGACAAAACGACGGCGATAAAAAATTGCGGTAAAGAAATCATGTGGTACAAGCTTGGCAGCGAATACGAAAGCGGCGGAGCGGGACTGATTTCTTCCGCGGACGATTATATGAAGTTTCTGGAAGCGCTGCGCACGGGCGATAAAATTTTAAAGAAAGAAACGGTGGCGGCAATGGCAACCGACCGCCTCACGCCCGCGCAGGACCGTTCGTTCTGGATGGGGCAGCACAACGGCTACGGGTACGGGCTGGGGATGCGTTGTAAAAAATCGAAGAGTCTTTGCGAAAAAGCCTCGGAAAAAGAACGTACGCTTGCCGCGGTAACGGAAACTTCGGCGGCAACGGAAACCGGGGCGGCGCCGACCGATTTCGGCTGGGGCGGCGCGGCGGGTTCGTATGCGGCGGCGGATGCGGAAAAGAAAATTTCTTTCGTATACACGCAGCACGTGATTGCGTCTTTGGCACAGCCGCTGCGCGCGGGCTTGTATAAAATCGCCGAGGAGGAGATTTTTTCCCGTTAAACAGGACGCGCCTTGATAACTTGCTGACCACTGTTCCGCCGTTTCTGTCCGGCGACTAAAAACGAAGAGGAATACAACGAAAAGAAAACGGAGTTACTTAAAAATATATAGCCTTTTCAGAATTTTATAAATAAAAATCCTGCGTTGACTTTGGTAAGTCAACGCCGGGTTGCTTTTTAGTGAAGTTAAATTATTTATCTAAAACTTTTTCGGCATCCGAAAACAGCGTTTCGATACTTACGTTTAAAATTAAGGAAGGAACAGAAAGACGAAGAAGAATATAATAAAAAGAAAGAAGAAATTCTTAAATATATTTAATTGCAGACATACAAAAAAAATCGGCGTTGACTTTGGTAAGTCAACGCCGAAATTCTTTTACTTTGCTAATCGCAAATTATTCTTTTGCGGCAAGCTTCTTGTAGCCTTCGAGACGCTCTTTCGAAGCCTGTTCTTCCTGCTTGTAGAGTTTTTCCGCAAGTTCCGGTTCCGTCTTTTTAAGCGACGCGAAACGTACTTCGCCCTGCAGGAACGCCTGATAATCGCCCGTGGGATCTTTCGAATCCAGCGTGAACGGATTCTTGCCTTCCGCTTCCAGCGTAGGATTGTAGCGATACAACTGCCAGTAACCGCAATCCACGGCGTTCTTTTCTTCGCTCTGCGATTTCGTCATGTTGATGCCGTGGTTGATGCAAGGCGCATAGCAGATGATGAGGGAAGGTCCGTGGTAAGCTTCGGCTTCTTTCAAAGCTTTTACAAACTGCGCTTTATCCGAGCCCATCGCGCACTGCGCCACGTATACGTAGCCGTACGTGCTGGCAATCATGCCGAGGTCCTTCTTCTTCACTCTCTTGCCGCCGGCAGCGAATTTCGCAACCGCCGCGATAGGAGTGGACTTCGAAGCCTGTCCGCCGGTGTTGGAATAAACTTCGGTATCCAGCACAAGCACGTTTACGTCCTCGCCCGAAGCAAGCACGTGATCGAGTCCGCCGTAGCCGATGTCGTACGCCCAGCCGTCGCCGCCGATAATCCAGAAGGATTTCTTCACAAGGCAATCTTTCGCCTTTAAGATGTCGTTTACAAGTTCAAGCTCTTCGCCCTCGCAATCGTTCTTGCACTTTTCGAGGTCGGCCACAAGCGCCGCGGCGGTTTTCTTGCTGCCTTCCGCGTCGTCCATGTTTTCCGTCCAGTCGGTAAGAATCTTCTTGCATTCGGGGTACTCGTTCCAAAGTTCCGCAAGCGCGGCTACCTTATCTTTCAAAGCTTCTCTTCTCGCCTTGTACGCAAGGTTCATGCCGAAGCCGAATTCCGCGTTGTCTTCGAAGAGGGAGTTCGCCCATGCGGGACCGTGTCCCTGTTTGTTGGTGGTGTAAGGGCAGGTAGGGGAGGAACCGCCGTAAATCGAAGAGCAGCCCGTAGCGTTGGCAACGATCATTCTGTCGCCGAACAGCTGCGTAAGCACCTTCACGTAAGGCGTTTCGCCGCAACCCGCGCATGCGCCGGAGAATTCGAACAGAGGCTGCGAGAACTGCGATTTCTTCACGTCCGCCATCTTTTCGATAACGGCGGGATCAACGTCGGGCAGAGTCTGCGCATAGTTCCAGTTTGCCGCCTGTTTTTCGGCAACCGTTTCAAGCGCAACCATATTGATGGCGTTGTTTTCCGCTTTCGCCGCTTTTTCGCCGTTCTTCACCGCGTCGGCAAGAGCTTTCTGGTTTACGGGGCAGATATCCGCGCACACGCCGCAGCCCATGCAATCCAGCGGGGAAACCTGCATACGGAATCCGTAGCCTTTCGCCTGCATCGCGGGCTTCGTAACGAAATCGGCGGGTTTGTTTGCGCCGTCCGCCACAAGGTAGGGGCGAAGGGTTGCGTGAGGGCACACGAACGCGCACTGGTTACACTGAATGCACTTATCCACGTTCCATTCGGGCACTTTTACGGCAACGCCGCGTTTTTCGAATTTCGTAGTTCCCGTAGGCACCGAGCCGTCCGCATTGAACGCCGAAGAAGGAAGTTTGTCGCCTTCGAGCGCGAGGATGGGTGCAACCACGTTGCGGAAATATTCGTTATCCGCAAGTTTCACCATTTCCGCGCCTTCTGTTGTGGTAGCCCACGAAGCGGGGATTTCGATTTTCACAAGGTTGGCTTTCGCGGAATCGATGGCGTTGTAGTTCATCTGAACGATCGCGTCGCCCTTGCGGGAGAACGACTTGTACGCCATGTACTTCATCAGCGCAACGGCGGTGTTCTTGTCGTCGGGGTTCTCGCTTTCGTAAGGCATGATCTGCTTGTTGATGCAGAAGAACGCGGACTGCAGAATCGTGGACGTTTTGCCGCGGAGTCCGAGCTGACCGGCGATTTTGATGGCGTCGATCACATACAGATTCGCGTGCTTTTTCGCCAGCGCGTTTTTCATCTTGGCGGGCAGTTCTTTTTCAAGAAGTTCGAGGGTTGTCCACTCGCTGTTCAGAAGGAAAGAGCCGCCGTCTTTCAGGTCGCTTACCATATCGTAACGGGTAACGTACGAAGGGTTGTGGCACGCGATGAAGTCCGCCGCGTCGATTAAGTATTCGGACTGAATGGGTTTATCGCCGAAACGCAGGTGCGATACGGTGATGCCGCCCGACTTCTTCGAATCGTAGAAGAAGTACGCCTGCACGTATTTATCCGTGTGGTCGCCGATGATTTTAACGGTGTTCTTGTTGGAACCCACGGTACCGTCGGAACCGAGCCCGTAGAATTTGCAGGAAGTGGAGCCGGCGGGAGCCGCGTCGAACTTCTCGGAGAAATCCAGCGAGGAGTTGGTAACGTCCTCGTAAATACCTACGGTGAAGTGGTTTTTCGGTTCTTTCCGTTCAAGGTTCTTATATACGGAAAGCACCATGGTGGGCGTGAATTCTTTGGAGCCCAAGCCGTATCTGCCGCCGTATACCTTTACGCCGCCTCTGCCTTTTTCGGCAAGCGCCGCGCATACGTCGAGATACAGAGGTTCGCCGAGGGAGCCGGGTTCTTTGGTTCTGTCAAGCACGGCGAGTTTTTTGCAGGAAGCGGGAATCGCGTCTACGAACGCCGTGGCGTCGAACGGGCGGTACAGGCGGACTTTCAATAAGCCGTACTTCTTGCCCTTGGCGTTGAGCGCGTTGATCGATTCTTCGATGGTTTCGGCGCCGCTGCCCATAACTACGATAACTTCTTCCGCGTCTTTCGCGCCCACGTAATCGAAGAGGTGATACTCTCTGCCCGTGTACTCGGAAACGACTTTCATCATTTCGGCTACGATACCGGGAACGGCCGCGTAATGCGCGTTTGCGGTTTCTCTGTTCTGGAAGTAGGTATCGGAGTTCTGCGCCGTACCTTTCTGGATGGGATGTTCGGGGTTCAGGGCGCGGGCTTTGAAGTCGTCCACGTATTTCTGCATGCCCAGCTTATCGAAAATCGCTTTGATTTCGGCGTAGTTGTTCGTTTCGTCGAATCCTTCGATTTTGGAATATTCGTGCGAAGTGCGGAAGCCGTCGAAGAAGTGCAGGAAAGGCACGGAGGACTTCAGCGTGGAAAGGTGCGCCACAAGCGCAAGATCCATAACTTCCTGTACGGAAGAAGAAGCCAGCATCGCGAAGCCCGTCTGGCGGCAAGCCATTACGTCGGAATGGTCGCCGAAGATGTTCAGCGAGTGCGCCGCAAGCGCACGGGCGGATACGTGCATTACCATGGGCAGAAGTTCGCCGGAAATCTTGTACATGTTGGGAATCATTAAAAGCAAGCCCTGCGAAGCCGTGTACGTGGTGGTAAGAGCGCCGGCGGAAAGGGATCCGTGAACCGCGCCCGCAGCGCCGCCCTCCGATTCCATTTCGGCGATTTTAAGCTTCTGTCCCCACATATTCGTGCGTTTTGCCGTAGCCCATTCGTCGGCGGATTCAGCCATAGGCGAAGAGGGCGTAATCGGGTAGATGGCGGCAACTTCGGAGAACGCGTACGCAACGTGCGACGCGGCGGTATTGCCGTCGATGGTCATTTTTTTCATCGAAAAAAGCCTCCGTTAATATATTTTTTGTCTTGTTGTGCGTCGGGCGCGGCAACCGCGCGTTTTCGCCGCAAAATTTTTTGCAGGCAAAGAAAAACGGGCAGCCGCAGCCTCGCGTATATATTATAACTTTTATTTTATTTTAAGTCAATAGCAAAACGCGGAAAAACGCAAAAATTTTTTGTGCAATTTTAATGTTTTTGAGAAAAATCGAAAATTTCACTGGTTTTTCATAGACTTTTTATTGTGTTTTTTATGAAAATCATTGTATTTTTCGTAATTATTTGTTATAATATTCCGTAATTGATACGAGAATTGATACGAGCGGCGGAATATCGGCGGTATAAGCGTTCCGGCTTTTCGCGCCGCGGATAAAGAAAAGGACTAAAAAATTGAGCGGAAGAAATGGCACAACCGAATACGTCGGCGCGGCGGAAAGCGGCGCGGGCGAAGCGCTTTTCGCGAAAGAGAATCGCAGAACGCCCGCGGTAAAACTGCAAAACGTTTCTTTCGCGTACGGCGACGGCGAAATAAACGCGCTGGAAAACGTATCTCTGGAAATCGGACAGGGCGAGTTCGTGGCGATTCTGGGGCATAACGGCAGCGGAAAATCTACGCTGGCGCGCCTGATCAACGGTTTGCTGACGCCGTCCGCGGGGAAAATTTTCGTGCTCGGCATGGATTCCGCCGACAGGAAGAATCTGTTCGAAATCAGAAAAAACGCGGGCGTGGTGTTTCAGAACCCCGATAACCAGACGGTGGCGAGCGTGGTGGAGGACGACGTTGCGTTCGGCCCCGAAAACACGGGCGTGCCGAGGGAAGAAATCGGGCGGCGAATCGATTTCGCGCTGCGCGCGGTGGGAATGGAAGAATTCCGCCATGCGGAAGCAACGAAGCTTTCGGGCGGGCAGAAACAGCGCGTAGCCATAGCCGGCGTTCTTGCGTTGCAGCCGCGGATTATTATTCTGGACGAATCCACGGCGATGCTCGATCCTCGCGGGCGGCGCGAGATAACGTCGGTGGTGCAGAAACTCAATAAAGAAAATAAAATCACGGTGATTGACATAACGCACTTTCCGGAAGAAGCCATGCTTGCCGACCGCGCGATTGTGCTGCATCGCGGAAGAGTGGTGTTGCAGGGCAAGCCCGAAGAAGTGCTGAAAAGCGAAGAAGAATTGCTTTCTTACAATCTCGCGCTGCCGAAAAGCGTTAAAATATGCAGAGATTTGCGCGCGCGGGGGCTGGACGTGTCCGATTCGCTTTCGCCCGAAGAAATCGCGAAGGAAATCGCTTCGCAGATTGCAAAAAACGGCGGAATAGCGTACGGCGGCGCGGAACATGCGGCGAATGAAACGGAAAGCAAAGCGGCGGGCGGCGCGGAAAAAAACGCGGATGCGGAAAGCAGAAACATCGTCGATTGCAGAAATTTGTATTTTTCGTACGACGGCGCGGAAGAACACGCGCTGAACGGCGTTTCGTTACAGATCCGCGAGGGAGAATTTTTCGGGATCATCGGGCATACGGGCAGCGGAAAATCCACGTTCGTACGGCATCTGAACGCGCTGGAAAAACTGCCCACGGCGCAGAAAAAGTACAAACCGAAGAAGAAAAAGAAAAACGCCGCGGGGATTTCCGAAGAAAAGCGCACCGTTTTAACGGTGGACGGATTTGACCTGACGGATAAAACAACCGACTTTTTTGCACTGCGTTCCAAAGCGGGTATGGTGTTTCAGTACCCGGAATACCAGCTGTTTGCGGAAACGGTGGCTGCGGACGTGGCGTTCGGGCTGAAAAATTTTTCGAAAACGCCGCTGAGCGCCGAAGAAACCGGACGCGCCGTAAAAGAGGCGCTGGAAACGGTGGGGCTGAACTACGAAGAAGTGAAAGATAAATCGCCGTTCGAACTTTCGGGCGGGCAGAAGCGCCGCGTAGCGATTGCGGGCGTCATCGTAACGAAGCCGGAAATCCTTGTGCTGGACGAACCCGCGGCGGGGCTGGATCCGCTGGGCAAGGAAGAAATCGCCGCGCTTTTGAAAAAAGTGCATTCCGACTGGTGCAAAACCGTGATCGTAGTATCGCACGATATGGATGAAATCGCGGAATCCTGCGATCGCGCCGCCGTGTTTTCGGATGGAAAAATCGCGTTTTGCGATACGCCGGAAAAATTGTTTACGCAGGACGCGGAAGCGTTGTTTTCGCTGGGACTCGATATTCCCGTAACGGCGAAAATTTCCCGCGCGCTGGCGGCGGAAGGCATTGTCGCCCCGTCCGATCTGACGGAAAAGGGGTTCGTGAACGCCGTGGCGGAACAATTTGCCGCGGGCAGAACGGCAAGCGGCAAAACGGAGTGTACGGAAACGGAAATCGGCGCGGCGGAAGAATACGGCAATGCCGCTTCGGGCGGGAGAACTGCGGGAGGCGATAAACATGAGTAAGATCACCTTCGGCAGATACGTTCCTTCCGATTCGTTTGCGGATAAGTGCGATCCGCGCGGCAAACTGCTGCTGCTTATCGCATACATCACGGCGGTGTTTCTCGCGAAGAATTTTTACGGGCTGGCAGTCGTGGCGGCGATGTTGATTGTGTTTATGGCGGCGGCGAAAGCCTCTCCGCTGAAAGTGCTTGCGGCGGTGAAAGGCGTGCTGTTTTTACTGCTGTTTACCGTAATCATCAACCTGTTTTTCTATAAGGGCGGCGAGCCGATTTTCAGCTGGGGGATTATCAGAATCTCGAAAGAGGGGCTGTACGCCACGTTGTTTCTGGCGGCGCGGCTGGTGCTTCTCGTCTGCGGATCTACTCTGCTTACCGTAACCACTTCGCCCGTCGCGCTTACGGACGGGCTGGAAAGTTTGCTTACGCCTCTGAAATGGATTCGTTTCCCCGTACACGAACTGGCGCTCATCATGTCCATCGCGCTTCGGTTTATTCCCATTCTTTCGGACGAAACCGCGCGGATTATGTCGGCGCAGCAGGCGCGCGGCGCCGATTTCGAAACGGGCGGGCTTGTGAAACGCGTGAAAGCGCTGATTCCCGTGCTGATACCGCTTTTAATCAGCGCGTTCCGGCGGGCGGACGAACTGGGCGACGCGATGGACGCGCGCTGCTATTCGGGCAGCAAAGTACGCACGAAATATAAAAAACTGCGGTTTACGGCGCGCGATATCGCCGTATTCGTCGCGGGGGCGGCAATGGTTGCGGGCGTTGTTCTGTTGCGCGTTTATTTTCCTTGGAACGTTTAGACGAGCGGGAAAGGCGCGGAAAAATTTTTAAAGGAGAAAAACGGATGCGGTACGTGGCGGAAATTGCTTACGACGGCACGAATTACGCGGGCTGGCAGCGGCAGAAAAACGCCGTAAGCGTGCAGGAATTGCTTGAAAACGCGTTTTTTGCGGCGTTTAAAACGCGCGTTGCCGTAACGGCGAGCGGAAGAACGGACGCGGGCGTGCACGCGCTTTCGCAGATCGTGCATTTCGACGCGGCGCTTACGATTCCGCCCGAAAAATTTCCGGAAGCGCTCAACAAATTTCTGCCCGACGATATATCGGTGCTGAGAAGCGGCGCCGCGCGCGAGGGGTTCGATTCCAACCGCACGGCGAAGAAAAAAACGTACCGTTATTCGCTGTACGTTTTTCCGCAGCGGCTGCCCGTAAAAGAACGGTACGCCGTTTATCTGCAAAGCGCGCCTTCCGCGGAAAAGCTGAAAGAGGCGGCGAAGCTGTGCGAGGGCGAACACGATTTCAAGGCGTTCTGCGCGGCGAATTCTTCCGTAAAAACCACGGTGCGCACGGTATATCGCGTAGCCGTAGAAGAAAAAATTTCAATCGTCGGCGCCGCGGGAGATACGCTGCGGGAGATAGATATTTACGTAACGGGCAACGGTTTTTTGTATAATATGGTGCGTACGATGACGGGCGAGATTTTAGCGCTTGCGGAAGGGAAACGCACGGCGGAAAGCCTGCGGGAAGCGTTTGCGTCGGGAAAGCGCGAACTTCTCGGAAAAACGATGCCCGCCAAGGGACTGTCGCTGTTCAATGTGGATTACGGCTACGATTTATTTGCGAAAGAGAAAGCGGATAAACCGACGGAATAAGAGGCAAAATACAGGGAAAGGAAAGCTATGACTATTTATCGCATATTTGATTCGTTTATTACAATGTATACCTACACGAAAGGGTGTTACAACACGGGAAATTTCGAAGTTCTGCATAACAACGCGAAGTTATACGCCGCCGCGGTGTTGTCCGGCGTCGGCGTATGGGCGATACTGGAACTTCTGCTCGGGTTCGGTTTGTACGCCATGGCGAAAAAGCGTAATTTCGAAAAACGTTACATGGCGTTTATTCCGTTTGTGAATATGCTGTACGCCGGGCGGCTTGCGGGCGAAACGCGCCTGTTCGGGCAAAGAATGAAGCATGCGGGCGTGTTTGTGATGGCGGCGCAAATCATCGCGGTGCTTGTGGGCGGGTTTACGATATTTGCCGAAGTGACGCTCAATGCGAATTATCTGCTCAAGGCGGTTTCTTCCGCCGACGGCAGAACCCTTTCGCTGGTGTACGTTACCGAAAGCGGCGGAGCGCCTGCCAGCCGCTTTGCTATGTTTTTAATCGGCTACGTCAACGTGGCTTCCTACGTGCTTTCCATTGTGGAACTGGTGTATTCCGTCTTTCTGTTTATCACCGCTTCGGCTCTGTTCAGAACATACGCGCCCGCTTCGTATACGTGGCTTGCGTTTCTTTCGCTTTTTATTCCCGCGGCGTTCCCGATTATCGTGTTCGTACTGAGAAACAAACCGCCTGTGGATTACGCGGAATATATCAGAAAAAAACGGGAGGCGTACTATCGCCGTTACGGCGCGCCGGGCGGCTACGGCGGCTATAACAATTCTCCCTACGGCGGCGGGTACGGCGGCGGAACGTACGGTTCTGCGGGCGGCGCCGATCCCTATCGGGGCAACGGAGAAGGCAACCGTTCGGGCGGCTCTGCGGACGACGAGCCTTTTTCGGAATTCGGCGGCTCCGGGAATTCTTCGGGAAACCGTGCGGACGGAGGCGCCGGCGGCAACGACGATTCGCCTTTTTCGGATATAGACGGCTGAAACAATCTTATTTATGCCATTGTTTGCGGGGTACGGCGTTTTACGCGGTTCCCCGCAAAAATTTTTTTATCGGAAAAGGCGTAAAACGCTTTACTTGCCGCCGCTCGCCGTGTTATAATAGATATAATTACAGGTTATACTTATATTTTTTGTCCGCGCGCGGGCGTTTTGCTTGTCGCCGACGGAAAAACAAAGAGGCAGACAATGTTTTCGGATAACGTTTCGGCAATCGCCACGCCGCACGGAAAAGGCGGCATCGCGATTATTCGTATCAGCGGAAAAAATCCGCTGGCAATCGCGGAAAAAATGTTCCGTCCGCGCGGAAAGACAGCGGTGAAAGATTTCCTGCCGTACAGAATGTACCCCGGCGATATACTTTGCGACGGCTTTTCCGATTACGGGCTGTGCGTGTATTTCAAAGCTCCGTATTCCTACACGGGCGAGGACGTGGTGGAATTTCAGTGCCACGGCGGCGAGGGCGTTGCCGCGGGAATTTTAAAGCGTACGTTTGCGCTGGGCGCGGCGCCCGCGGGGCGGGGCGAATTTACGAAACGCGCGTTTTTAAACGGCAAACTCTCTTTATCTTCCGCCGAGGGCGTGGCGGATCTTATCAACGGCGAATCGGAAGCGGAAATCCGCGCGGGGTATCTTTTATATAACGAAAAACTTACGGGGCGCGTGCGCGAAGTGCAGAACGTTCTGAAAAACACGCTCGCCGCCATCGGCGCCGGCGTGGATTATCCCGAAGAGGACGTGGAAGAAGAAAGCCGCGAAGAAGTGCGCGCCGCGTTGCAGAAAGCGAAGAACGGCATCGGCGTGCTGCTTGCGGGATACGGTACGGGCAGACGCGCGAAAACGGGCGTTACGGTGGCGATCTGCGGAAAGCCCAATACGGGCAAAAGCTCGATACTCAATCGTCTGCTCGGCTACGATAAAGCCATCGTTTCCGCCACGGCGGGCACCACGCGCGACGCGGTGGAGGGCGAAATCGAACTGGAAGGCGTCCGCTTCAGATTTTACGATACCGCGGGCGTGCGCGAAAGCGGCGACGAGATAGAAAACGCGGGTATCGCGCTGGCGGAAAAGCTGATAAAAAGCGCGGATCTGCGCGTGTTCGTATCGGCAAAGGGCGCGCCGTTCACGCAGGAGGACGCGCAGGCGCTGGAACTGGCAAAGTGCGGCGCGTATATCAAAGTGCTGAACAAAGCGGATCTGAAAGGCGACGAAACGGAAACGGACGCGGACGTTACCGTTTCCGCCGCGACGGGCGAAGGCTTTGCCGAACTGAAACGGCTGCTGGTATCGCGCGGGGTTGGCGAGCGCACGGAAGAAAGCGCGTTTCTGGTGGAGGAACGGCATTATCAGGCGCTGTCGCGGGCGAAAGAGGCGTTAAAATCCGCGTTGGCGGATATCGACTCCGCGCCGCTTGATTTGCTTTCCGTTACCGTACAGGAAGCATGGGAAACGCTCGGCGAAATTACGGGAGAAACCGCTTCGGAAGAGATTATATCCGAAATTTTTTCCACGTTCTGCGTCGGCAAATAATAAACGCGCGCGTAATTAAGGCGTTTTTGCGCCGCATAAGGCAATAATAAAAAACACAAAAGGATAAATTATGGTTAATCTGGATTTATACCGCGTGTTCTATACGGTGGCGAAAAACGGTTCGCTTACAAAAGCCGCCGAAGAACTCTATATTTCGCAGCCCGCCGTGTCGCAATCGGTGAAGCAGCTGGAAAATCAGCTGGGCGTTACGCTTTTTAACCGCACGCACCGCGGCATGGAGCTTTCGGAAGAGGGCGGAAAACGCATCATCGGAAAGGTGGAACGCGCGCTGCGCCTTCTTGAAGAAGCGGAAAACGAAGTGGGCGGCGCCGTGGCGCGCCGCGGAGCAGAACTCTGTTTAAGCGCTTCCGACGAGGTGTTCCGCTACATTCTGGCGGATAAAATCGCGGCGTTTACCAAAAAATTTCCCGCCGTGCGATTGAAATTTCTGCGACTGAAAGACGAAAAAGCAAGGGAAATGCTGCGCGGCGGCAAGGTGGACGCGGTGTTCGGCGAACAGTCGTACGTCTGCGAGGAACACATCGCTTCGTTCCCTTCGGGCGTATCGCTTTCCAAAGTATATCTGGGCGATAAAAAGCAGGCGGAACGGCTGGAAGGCGCTTTGCAATGTATGAAAAGCTCGCGGGGGAAAAAGGCGTGCGACGCGCACGTCTGTGCGGCAAAATTGCCGCTCATCGCGCTGGAAGGCGACGACGACGGCGCGGCGATCGCGGGGGTAACGGCGGAAACGGCGAAAGAACTTGCGGCGGCGGGCGCCGGCGTGGTGCTTTTGCCGCAGATTTATGCGGAAAAAGAACTTTCGGAAGGAAAGTTATTCGTGCTTCCCGTCGCTCCGCCCGAAAATCCGGCGAAAACGCTGTACGTTTCAATCAATCCGAAATCCGAAAAAGAAAAGCTTGTTTCGGCATTTTTATCGATTGCGGGCATGAACCGTTCCTGCGGGGAATAACCGCGCCTCGGAACCGCCGCGCGGGCGCGGCGGAAAAAATTTTTCAACGACTATAAGGAAAATATATGGCAAAACCAAATCAAAGACTTCGTAATTTTTGTATCATAGCGCACATCGATCACGGCAAAAGCACGCTTGCCGACAGACTGATGGAGCGCACCGGGCAGGTAAGCAAGCGCGACATGGAAGATCAGCTGCTCGATTCGATGGATATCGAACGCGAACGCGGCATCACCATCAAACTTACGCCTGTGAGAATGTTTTATCAGGCGAAGGACGGCGAGGAGTACGAATTTAATTTAATCGATACGCCGGGGCACGTGGACTTCACTTACGAGGTAAGCCGTTCGCTTGCTGCGTGCGAAGGCGCGATTCTGGTTGTGGACGCCACGCAGGGCGTGGAAGCGCAGACGCTTGCCAACGTGTATCTCGCGCTGGAAAACAATCTGGAAATTCTGCCCGTCATCAACAAAATCGATTTGCCGAGCGCCCGCGTGGACGAGGTAAAAAAAGAAATAGAGGACGTCATCGGGCTGGACGCTTCCTATGCGCCGTGCGTTTCGGCGAAAGAGGGCATCAACATCGACGAACTTTTAGAAGCGATTCCTAAATATTTTCCCGCGCCGCAGGGCGATACGGACGCGCCGCTGAAAGCGCTGATTTTCGATAGTTACTACGATAATTATAAAGGCGTTATTCTGTTTGTACGCATTTTCGACGGCGGCGTGCAGCCGGGCGATAAAATCAGAACGTTTTTGTCGCCCAACGTGTACGACGTAACCGAAGTGGGCGCGTTTGCGCCGAATCTTCTGCCGCAAAGCAAACTTTCGGCGGGCGAAGTAGGGTATATCGCCGCCTCTATCAAATCCATTCAGGACGTAGAAGTGGGCGACACGGTTACGAACGCCGAACGCCCCGCGAAAGCGGCGCTGCCGGGCTATAAAAAAAGTCAGCCCGTGGTGTTCTGCGGCATTTACCCTCTGGACGGCAGCAAATTCGGAGATCTGAAAGACGCCATCATGAAGTTGCAGCTGAACGACGCTTCGCTTATTTTCGAACCGGATACGTCGGTGGCGCTCGGCTTCGGCTTCCGTTGCGGATTTCTGGGGCTGCTGCATATGGAAATTATTCAGGAGCGCATCGAACGGGAGTTCAACCTCGACATCATCACCACGGCGCCGTCGGTTTCGTATAAGGTGCACAAGACGGACGGAACGGAATTTTTCGTGGATAATCCCTCGCATCTGCCGCCCGTATCGGAAATAGAATATATGGAAGAGCCTATCGTAAAGGCGGATATTTACACGCCGCCCGATTATATGGGCGCGGTGATGGATTTGTGCAAAGATAAGCGCGGCGTATTCAAAAACATGTCGTACGTGGACGAACGCCGCGTGAAACTGGAATACACGCTGCCGTTGAACGAAATCGTGTACGACTTTTTCGACGGACTGAAATCCCGCACGAAGGGGTACGCAAGTTTCGATTACGAACTGGCGGGCTACGAACGTTCGAAGCTTGTGAAACTGGATATACTGCTGAACGGCGAAGTGTGCGACGCGCTTTCTTCCATCGTGTTCGAAGAGCGCGCATACGAACGCGGCAGAACGCTTTGCGAAAATCTGAAAGACGCTATTCCGCGTCAGCTGTTCGAAGTTCCCGTGCAGGCGGCGGTGGGCGGCAAAATCATCGCCCGCGAAACGGTGAAAGCCGTGCGGAAAGACGTGCTTGCCAAGTGCTACGGCGGCGACATCACGCGCAAACGCAAGCTTCTCGAAAAACAGAAAGAGGGCAAGAAGCGTATGCGCAAGGTGGGCAGCGTGGAAGTGCCGTCGGAAGTGTTCATGGAGATTTTGAAAACTAACAAAGATTAAGCAATGCTCGTGCCTGAAAAGCTTCGCATTTCTTTGTCGCGCTTGCGTTTTCGCCTTAGTCGCGTACGTTTGAGTACGCTCCGTGCGGCGAAATCCGCGCGCTTCGCGAACTGCTCGCTTTTGAGGCACGGAGAAGATTGAAGTAAAATTAAGGCTGAAATTAAAATTACAGGTGAAATTATGGCAGGAATCTATATTCATATTCCGTTTTGCAGGCAGAAATGCTCGTATTGCGATTTCGTTTCGTTTCCCGATAAAATCGGGTATGCCGAAGCGTACATGGCGTGCGTTTACAAAGAACTGAAAATGCGCGGCGAAGAACTGAAAGGCAGAACGTTCGATACGGTGTATTTCGGCGGCGGCACGCCTTCGTATATTCCGCCGAAACTTATTTTAGGCGCCATGAACCGCATCCGCGAAAGCTTTACCCTTTCCGATAACGCCGAAATTACGCTGGAACTCAACCCCGGCACCATCGGCGAAGAAAAGGTGAAAATTTACGAAAAAGCGGGCATCAACCGTTTTTCCGTCGGGTTGCAGACGGCGATCGATTCGCAGCTCGAAGATATCGGCAGAATCCACAACGTGCACGATTACGTGTATGCAACCAAACTTCTGAAAGGCAAAAATTTCAGTACCGACGTGATGCTCGGTTTAAAAAATCAGACGAAAGCCGATATTAAAAAGACAATCGAACTGGCGGCGGCTTGCGGCTCGTCGCACATTTCCATGTACGCCCTTACGGTAGAGGACGGCACGCCGATTTACACCGATTATCTGAACGGCGAACTGCCCGATTCCGACGAAGTGGCGGATATGTACGATTACGGGCGGAATCTTTTGGATGCACTCGGCTATCGCCGTTACGAAATTTCGAATTTCGCAAAACCGGGATTCGAAAGCCGCCACAACCTGAACTACTGGCGGCGCGGCGAATATATCGGCGTCGGGCTTGCCGCTTCTTCGTTTATGAACGGCAAACGTTTCACGAATACGTTCAACCTCGACGATTATATGAAATGCGTGATTTCCGGCTTCTTCCCCGCGGTAGATTGCGAGGAAGTAAGCGAAGCGGACGCGAAATTCGAAAAGGTGATGCTTGCGCTGCGTACCGCCGAGGGGCTTTCGCTTACGGAATACGAAAAAGAATTTTCTTCGTCGTTCGAAGAAGATTTTCCCGCGGCGCTTTCGAAAACGCGCAAATATCTCGATTTTTCTAAGGACGGCTCGCGCGTGAAAATCAAGGACGAATATCTGTACGTGCAGAACCGGATTCTGATGCCGTTTATGGAGGAACCGCGGCAGAGAGATTGAACAAAAGCGGAAAACAAGCCGACGGGAAATAAGAATAAAAAGGGGAAAAATATGCAAAAACGCGAATTTACGCTGCAATCGAAGTACGATAATCTTGCGCTTTCCTGCGCCGAATACACGGCGGAAGGGGGTACGCAAACAAACGCGAAAGGCGTTGTGCAGATCGTGCACGGCATGTGCGAATACAAGGAACGCTACGAGGGCTTCATCGATTATCTCACGCAAAACGGCTATATCGTATTCGCGCACGATCACAGAGGACACGGCGGCAGCGTTACGGCAAACGAAAATCTCGGCTATTTCGGCGATAAGAAAGGCGAGGCGATCGTAGACGACGCGGCGCTGGTTACAGACGGAATCAGACGGCTGTATCCCGGGCTGAGCGTTACCCTGTTCGGGCACAGCATGGGTTCGCTCGTCGTGCGCGCGTATATTCAGAAATACGAAGAAAAAATCGATAAGCTGATTGTTTGCGGTTCGCCTTCGAAAAACTCTCTCGCGGGGTTCGGGCTGATGCTGAACGGCGTGATTTCGGCGTTCCGCGGCAAAAAATACAGAAGTCGGCTGATGGCGAACGCTTCTACGGGCGGCGGCGACGATAAATTCCCCGGCGAGGGCAAAAACGCCTGGCTCACGCGCGATAAGACGGTGGTGGAAAAATACAACGCGGACGAAAAGTGCAATTTCGTTTTCTCCTGCAACGGCTTTTCCAACCTGCTGCATCTTGTGAAAAACGCGTACAAAAAAAAGAAATATCCCGCGAAACATTCCGATTTGCCGATTTTCTTTATGGCGGGGGCGGACGATCCCGTGATCGGAAGCGAAAAGAAATGGCTTGCGGCGCAGCAATTTCTGCGCGACGTCGGCTACAAAAACGTTACGGGAAAATTATACCCGAAAATGCGGCACGAAATTTTAAACGAGCTCGGCAAAGAGGAAGTGTACGCCGACGCGCTTGCGTTTATCGAAAAATCGGCGGAAAAACAGGCATAAACGGAAAAATAACGGCAGTGATCGCGAAAAATTTTGTAAAAATTCGTCGAAATCGTTGATTTTTGGCGATTTATATAGTATAATAATTTTAGAAAATTCGTTTATTTCGCTGCGCGCGATGAAATACGCGGCAAATGAAAGGCGGAAAAACGGAAGGAGAAACAGATGTTAAATTCGTTACTTATCAGCGTCGGCGCGATCGTAGGGATCGTGGTTGTCGCACTCGTGATCATTCTTGTGATTGCGGTTGTTGTATGGTGGATTAAAACCGCCAACGCGCTTGTTCGCCTGAACAACAAAGCGGAAGAAGCATGGGCTACCATCGACGTATTCCTGAAGAAGAGATACGATCTCATTCCCAACCTGGTGGAAACCGTGAAAGGCTATGCAAAGCATGAAAGCGAAACGCTTACCAACGTTGTGGCGGCGCGTAACGCGGCGGGCGCGGCGAAAACGCCCGAAGAAAAAATGCAGGCGGCAAACGCACTCAATTCTTCGTTGAAAGTGCTGCTCAACGCGGTGCAGGAAGCATATCCCGAACTGAAAGCGGACGCCAACTTCCGCGATTTGCAGGAACAGCTTAAGAGCCTTGAAGGCGAACTGGAAAGCGCGCGCAGATATTATAACGGCGTAGTAAAATCGTTCAACAACAAGATTCAGGTGTTCCCTTCCTCCATCGTTGCCAACAAGAAAGGGTACGAGAAGAAGAAGTATTTCGAGCTGGATAGCGAAGAAGAGAGAAAGAACGTTAAAGTTTCGTTCTGAAACAGGTCTGCGGGAGATTTCGGTATGAAATATACATTTTCAACGTCTTCCGTAACAAAAAAAGCGAAATTGCGGACGCGGTGGTTTGCCGCGCTCGCATTTCTGCTTTTTTTTGTTATCGCGGGCGTTTTTGCTTCGGCGTTTTCTTTCCGTTCCTCTGCCCTTAACGGCGCGAACGGCGGCGGAGTCGCGTCTGCGGAAAGCGGTATCGCGGCGCAGTCCGCTTCGTATTCGGGCGACGCGTTTACGGTGAATCGATATGAAGCCACGGTTACGATCAATGCGGACAGAACGGTGGATTTCCGCGAACGGCTTGTGGTTACGATGAATCAAAGCGTAGGCACGCAGTTTTATCGTTCGCTTCCGATCGATCAGGGTGACGCATATTTCGACGTTTCGGCAAAGCGACTTAATTATCCCGAAAACTCGGTTTCGGAAGATAGTTTTTCCGTGATCGAAAACCCCGATAACGGCGATTACATAGATATTGTTGTTTACGGCGGCATTACGGCAAACGTAACATGGGCGTATGAATTTTCATATTCGATGCGCTCTTCGGAAGCTACTTCGAACGGACTGGGGCTGGACGTTGTGGGCGGCGGCTGGACGGTGCCTTTGAACGACGTAACCGTTACGGTGAATTTCCCTGCCGCGCCTGAATCGTGCGAGGTATACAGCGACGAATACGGGGTTGCCGGAAAGCGGTTTATCGATAAAGAAAGCTGGAGCGCGGATAAAAAGACGCTTACGCTTACCAGTGTAAAATTACCCGTAATTTACAACGGGTATTTCGACGACGCTTCGGCGGCTGCCGTAACGGTGGTGTTCAAGCTCCCTGCGGGCGTTATGTCGTCTTACGCGGCAATGCTTTTAAAATCGCCGAGCTTCTGGGTTGTGCTGGCTGTTTCGGCTATTGCAGTCGTAGCGTCTCTGTTTCTGAGCGGATTATTCAAAGTGCGCCACGAAATGATTACCGTAGTCAGCGTGAAGCCGCCGGAAGGGATGGATCCGTTGATGATGGGGCGGATTGTCGACGGAAAAGTAGATAACGAGGACGTTACTTCGATGATTTACTATTTCGCCGATCAGGGGTATCTCACTATAGAATTGCCGGGCGAAAAGGAAGATCCGATTCTGCACCGTACCGAAAAGCCCGTACCCGATAAAATGCCGCCCTGGCAAAAGGCGCTTCTGGAAGGCTTGTTCGATAAAGACAGGCGCAAGGATACGCAGATTTCCGATTTGGAAAATAAATTTTATACTTCCGTAGATAAGGCGAAAACGCTTTTATCCACGCGGCGCGGCGCCGAATACGAGTCGAAGTCTGTCGTCGGCGCGTGCCTGATTGCTTTGCTTGCGGTGTGTTTGTACGCTTTCGTTCCGTTCTTTATCGGAAAAGCGAGAATCGGCGGCGGGTATAAGTACTGGACGGGGTTAATTTCGGCGTTCCCGATCGCCGCGTGCGAATACGGATATTTCTGTGTGGAACAGTGGCGCTACAAGAAAAAGGCGGGCGTCAGACGGTGGGCGAACATCGGCATCACCGCGGTGCTTGCGCTGTTCGGCGTGTGGTATACGGCGTTGTTCGCAAGGCATATTCTTACGGTATGGGAAAAGCTGTTTATCTCCGTCGGGGCAACGGTGTGCGCGTATTTTGCGTCGAAGTGCATTTCCCGCACGGAAAAATATGTAGAAACGCTCGGAAAAATCCTCGGGTTCAAAGATTTCATTCTGTATACGGAAGAAGAAAAAATCAAATTCATGCTTCAGGAAAACCCGCAGCTTTATTACGACGTTCTGCCTTACGCACAGGTCCTCGGCGTTACGAAAGAATGGGAAGGCAAGTTTAAATCCATTACCATCGAACCTCCGAGCTGGTGCAGCGGTGAAGCTTCGTTTTCCGTATTCGATTACGTGCTGCTCAATTCCATGCTGCGATCGTCGTTCGTATCGGCGATGTCCCGCCCGAAACCCAAAGGCGGCGGCACGTTCCTCGGCGGAGGCGGCAGCGGCGGACATTTCGGCGGCTTCTCCGGCGGAGGACACGGCGGCGGAGGCGGCGGCGTAAGATAAAAGCCGTTTTCGGTACAATAAACAGAATATAGCGCCGTACGAAAGGCAACGTATGCTTTTTGTGCGGCGTTTTTTATATGGCGTAAAACTTATCGAAAAGCGCAACAAAAAAACACCCCGAAACGGCAACGCCGAAACGGGGTGTTTTGGTGGATTCGACAGGGCTCGAACCTGCGACCTCGTGCATGTGAAGCACGCGCTCTAACCAACTGAGCTACGAATCCGTCTTTCAAAAACGAACATTTTAAGTTTATCACTTTTTTCGCGGTGTGTCAATCTTTTTTACGGCTGTTTTTCTAAAAAAATTTTTTTGTCGGAAATTTTTGTCGTTTTTCAGCTTTCGCGCAATGATAATATTGACTTTTCGATTGTAATGTGTTAAAATAATTACAGTTACGTTCGGAAACGGAAAACACAAATGAAAAAATTATGCAAAACAAAAAAATCGGCGGTGCGGGGCGGTATTCGCGCCTGCGCGTCGGCAATCGCGCTGATTAGTCTTTGTAGTTTCGTTGCCGGCTACGCCGTGAAAAGCCTCGGTTCGGACGATTCGTTGTCCGGCGGCTCCTCCTCCGGCGGAATTTCGGAAAGTACGCCTTCGGGCGGTTCCGGCTTAGAAAACGGCTCCGGAAACGAAAAAACAGACGGGAAAAACGAAGTCGGTTCGGGGAAAATTACCGATTCCGGCGAGAATACGGGGGCGGGCGAAACGCCGTTCGGCGGCGATGATTCAACGCATACTTCCGACGGCACGGCCGACGACGGCATAATTCCGCGCCGCGCGGCGTTTTATGCGGACGGGCAGTTGATTTATGCTTCCGATATTCTCGGCGATGAAATTATCGCAAAACCCGCCGTACCGCCGCGCGCGGGCTATGAAGGAGAATGGGTGCGTATATCGGCGCAAAGCGAAACGACGCTGCGCTTCGAGGCGCGGTATACGCCGATCGTTTACGAAATCGATTACAAACTGAATCGCGGTATGGTGCCTGCGGGGCAGGAAGTTCCCGCAACGTACACGGTGGAAACGCCGTCGTTCGAATTTTTTATTCCCGCGCGCACGGGGTATCTGTTCTGCGGCTGGTTTTCCGAAGCGGAATATCTGCATCAAACAAGCGGGGTAGAGCGCGGTTCTACGGGGAATCTGCGCATTTACGCAAAGTGGTCTGCCGATCCGTCTGCGGTGAAAATCGTTGCCGTGCACGGCGGCGAACTGAACGGAACCTCGCTGAAATTCACGCTATCCGCGGGGCAGAGCGAACTGTCGCTGGCGGATAAAATCGACTGCGGCGCGTTGTGCGATTTCGAACTTGCGGCAACCGGCGGCAAAACAATCCCGGCGGAAAGTCTGCAAAACGGCGTGAATACGTTTACGCTGCGGGTATTTTTAAAGGACGACGAAACCGCACAATCTGGCGGAGCCGACGGCAATGCCGCGGCGGAAACCGCGGAGGCGTTTTACACGGTAGAAGTGTACAAACAATTCAAAGTAACGGTTACGTATATGTGGAACGGTAAAGTTTTGTATACGGAAAAGGCGACGGCGGGGCGGACGTACGTAGTCTGCGATTTATCCGTTCTCGAGGCGGAAGCGCTTGCGGAACTGTCGATGCAATATACGGAAGCCGAGCTGAAAAACGCGTACTGGCAGGACGAAACGGGAAATCACGTCGGCGAAACGCTTGTGCCCGACGGCAACGTAACGTTGCGCCTTTGTATTGCGGAAACAAAATAAAAAAACGAACAGAGGTTTTTTCTATGGATATCGAAAAATTATATCCCGAATGTAAAGATAATTTGTGGGGCGGAATGAAACTTGTGGAAAAATACGGCAAGCAGACGGAAAAGCGCCCCTGCGCGGAAAGCTGGGAAATTTCGTATCATCCCAACGGAAAAACGCGGCTTGCAAACGGCAAAACGCTGGAAGAAACGGCTTCCGCCGCCGAACTCGGCGCCAACGCAACGGCGTTCGATCGATTCCCCATGCTGGTGAAATTCATCGACGCCGCGCAGGATCTTTCCGTGCAGGTGCACCCCACCGACGAATACGCGCTGCGCGATTACAACAGCTACGGAAAAACCGAAATGTGGTACATCGCGGAAGCGGAAGAGGGCGCGGGAATTTACCTCGGCTTCCGGGAATCCGTAACGAAAGAGGAGTGCGAAAAAGCGATAAAAGAAAACACGCTTTCCGATAAACTTCGTTTTTATCCCGTAAAAAAGGGCGAGCATTATTTTGTTCCGGCAGGCACCGTGCATGCCATCTGCGCGGGGTGTCTCGTGTATGAAATTCAGCAGAACTGCGATCTGACGTATCGCATTTACGATTACGGCAGACGCGATAAAAACGGCAATCTGCGCGAACTGCATATCAAAAAGGCGCTGGAAACGGCGTGTCTGGAAGCGAAAGAAAAAATCGCGTTTTCGGCGGAATGCGCCGAGGGCGAACGTATCGGCGTAAGTCGTTATTTTACGCTCACCCGCCTGAAATTAAACGGCGAAAAACGTTTGCAAACCGACGCCGCAAGTTTCCGCGCCGTTACGTGCGTAAGCGGCGAAGGCAAAATCGGCGATAAAATCATGCGCCGCGGCGATACGTTTTTCGTGCCTGCCACGTACGGCGAATTCACCGTTTCCGGCACGGCGGAACTTCTGATTGCGGAAGTAAGAAAATATCACGCCGCGGCGTCGTATTCCCAAAATTGCGGCGAACTTTCTTTGGCGGACGACCTCGGCGCCGTGCTTTGGCGCGATACTTTTGCCGCCGGAACGCTCGGTGTGTTCACGGAAAACGAAAAGCGCGCGCTGGCAAGCGGATTCGAAAAAATGTTCCGTAAAACGGGCATTACCGCGCGCGACATCACGTATATCGATTTTTGCGGCGAAAATCATGCTATCGAAGAAATTTTCGGAAATTTGCGGTAAAAACGGCGATAAAAAGTCGATTTTCCCGAAAATTCCGTCGATAAATTTGTAAAAACGCGGCGGAAACGGTTGACAGAACGTAAAAAACGGGTTATAATACAAACATAAAAAATCATAATAGAGGCGCGTCCGATATGATAAACGTCGGTGCGGATTGTTTTTCGCAAGTGAAATCACAGCGAAAAACAACGCCGACGCGGTAAAGGAGAGGACGCCGAAGAGAGAAATTTTGATTCCGGAAAATTTCTTGTCTGGGCGCAAGAGAAACACTTTTGCGACTGTCCTGTAATTGCGGCAGGCAATTTCAGGTTGAGCTATTGAATATTCAGGCGTTCGCCGTAACAAAAAAAGCGCGGAACTCACGATATTTGATAGTATCGTGAGTTTTTATTTTTCAAATAGCAAAAAATAATTTCGCAGGAGAAAAACCATAATGAAAAACATGAAAAATTTTTTAACTTCTCTTCTTGCCGCCGCCACCGTTGCGGCTTCGGCGTTTTCGCTTGCGTCCTGCTCTTCTGCGGGCGCGAAAGATTTGGATAAGGTGCAGGGGAAAGGCACTCTTGTGGTGGGCATGGAATGCGCGTACGCGCCGTACAACTGGGCGCAGACGACGGAAAACGAATACACCGTCCGCGTTTCCGACGGAATGTACGCCGACGGTTACGACGTGCAGGTGGCTAAAAAAATCGCGGAGCATCTGAACGTAACGCTGGTGATTCAGCCGCTGGAATGGGACGGGCTGATTCCTGCGCTGAATGCGAATACCATCGATCTCGTCATCGCGGGCATGAGCCCCACGGCGGAACGGAAAGAGTCGATTGATTTTTCCGATACGTATTACGACAGCAACCTCGTAATGGTCGTCCGCAAAGACGGCGCGTATACCGCCGCAACGAAAATCGCCGATTTTTCGGGCGCGAAAATCACAGGGCAGCTGAATACTTTCCATTATTCCGTCATCGATCAGATTGCCGGCGTTAAAAAACAAACGGCTCTGCCCGATTTCGCCGCGCTGACTTCCGCGCTGAGAAGCTCTTCTATCGACGGCTACGTTTGCGAAAAACCGGGCGCGATTTCCGCGGTTACGGCGTATTCCGAATTTACGTATATCGAATTTGCGGAAGGCAACGGCTTTACCTGCAACCCGGAGGACGCGTCTATCGCCGTAGGGTTAAGAAAGGGCAGCTCGCTCACCGCAACGGTCAACGAAGCGTTGGCGAAAATCACCAAAGCGGAACGGGAAGAACTGATGAGCGCCGCAATCGCCCGTCAGCCCGTTTCCAACGAATAACGACGCTTTGCCGCGTTTTCGCGGCGTTTTTGAAAAACATTTACCCGGCGGATAACAATGACGACTTTTGACTGGATTATCAGATTATTAAAAGAATACGGTTCTCTCTTTCTCAAAGGGACGGGCTATACAATGGCAATGGCGGTGGCGGGCACGCTTATCGGGCTTTTCATCGGGCTTTTCATCGGCGTATACCGCACGATTCCTTCGCCGAAAAACAAGGGGCTCCGCGTGCTGAAAAAAGCGGGCGACGCAATCGTTTCCGCGTATGTGGAACTTTTCCGCGGCACGCCCATGCTGGTGCAGGCGCTCCTTTTCTACTACGGCTTTCTTTCCAAAATGGAAATGCCGCTGGTTTCTGCGATTATCATCATTTCCATCAACACGGGCGCGTATATGGCGGAAATTGTCCGCGGCGGCATAATTTCCGTGGATAAAGGGCAGTTCGAAGGCGCTCACGCAATCGGCATGACGCACGGGCAGACGATGCTTCACGTCGTTCTGCCGCAGGCGATGCGCAACATTATGCCGTCCATCGGCAACGAGTGCGTGGTGAACATCAAAGACAGCTCGGTGCTTTCGGTCATCTCAATAACGGAACTGATGTTTATGTCCAAAAGCGCGGGCGGCACGTATTTCCAGTTCATCCCCGCGTACCTGATTTGCGCCGCGATTTATTTCGTGCTTACGTTCACCGTAACGCGGCTGCTGCGCCTTGTCGAACGCAAAATGGAAGGCAGCAATAATTATACCGTGTTCGGTTCGCAGACGGATCCGGAAGCCGAAATTCACATCAAGGAGGCGTAAAGCATCATGGAAACGTTTGAAAATACGCCCGTATTCGAAATTAAAAATTTGCAGAAATCTTTCCGCGATCACGCGGTGCTCAAAGATATATCTTTCGGCGTAAACCGCGGCGACGTGATTTCCGTCATCGGTCCGTCCGGTTCCGGCAAAAGCACGATGCTGCGCTGTATCAATCTGCTGGAAGATCTCACCGGCGGCAGTATTCTGTATCACGGCGTCGATATCCGCGATAAAAGCGTAAAACTCACCGAATACCGCGCAAAAGTCGGCATGGTGTTTCAGTCGTTTAATCTGTTCAATAATATGACGGCGTTGCAGAACTGCGTGAAGCCGCAAACCGTCGTATTGAAACGCGGCAAGGCGGAAGCTACGAAAATCGCTCTGGAATACCTTGAAAAAGTGGGCATGGGAGCATATGTGAACGCGAAGCCCGCACAGCTTTCCGGCGGACAGAAACAACGCGTGGCGATTGCCCGTACGCTTTCCATGAACCCCGAAGCGATTTTATTCGACGAGCCGACTTCCGCGCTCGATCCCGAAATGGTGGGCGAAGTGCTGGAAGTAATGCGTTCTCTGGCAAAAACGGGGCTTACGATGATTGTGGTTACGCACGAAATGGGGTTTGCGCGCGACGTTTCCAATCGCGTGATTTTCATGGACGGCGGCGTGATTGTGGAAGAGGACGCTCCCGCGGAGATTTTCGGCGCGCCGAAAATGCCGCGTACGAAAGATTTCCTTTCGCGCGTGCTGTAAATCGCGCGTGCCGTAAACGCGTAACGCGCCGATTTCCGCGCAAAATCGCGCAAAACAACGCGCGGGAAAAACCGATGGAAAAAGCATTAAAAACGGCATAAATAAACGAGGGAACCGCGTTTTGCGGTTCCCTCGTTTCAAATCATTTTTCGTTATCCCGTTCAAAAAGGGCGCAACGCCCCGTAAGCAAGCGGAAAAATAATCAAAAGCGTTTTACAGCGCGCTTTTTTCCGTTTCGCTCTTTTGTTCCCGTTTCGATTCCTTGTACTCCGCAATCGCCTTGGAAAGCTGGTCCGGGCAGGAAGTATTGTTTCTGCAACGGATTCCCGCAAGCAGCTTTTCCACCTCGTCGATGTTCTTGCCTTCCACAAGCCGTGCGATGCCCTGCAGATTACCGCCGCAGCCGCCGATAAAGCGCACGTTGTGCAGCGTATTATCCGGCGTTACGTCAAACAGAATCTGTCTTGAACAGGTTCCTTTCGTAGAATATGTGTACATTGTTATCACCTCGATATGTTGTGTTTTTTCCAACGTTTAACGATGTCGCGAAAAGGGGGCGTTAATCCACCAGCGTATCGTAAATCGCGGAATACAGTTCCGAAGCTTTCAGTTCCCAGCTTTTATAAATGTTCTGCGCCGTTTTCTTGTCCGGCACCACGAATTTCAGTTCCAGCATCGGCTGCACGGGCGCCAGAATTTTTAAAAACACGGTGTAGGTGCCGTCCTTGTTCAGGTAATAATCCGCCTTGCATTCCTGCCTGTTGCGCAGCTTTCCGCTGTTGTTTTTCACGAACGCCGAAATTTCTTCGCGCACGCTTTTCGGAATATTGATATAAAAGTTGTTCAGACTTTCCCGCCCGTCCGCCGTAATCGAATATAACGGCTCTTCGTCGGAAGAAGTGCGGCAGATGAATCCGTCGTCCAGAAGCTTCGGAATCAGCTCCATGCAATCCATGTAGTTCAGCCAGCCGTTGCCGGTGGTGCACATTTCTACAATCGTGCGCTCGGAAAGAGCGCTTTCCATCTTGTCAAAGACGAAAAGCAGAATCAATTTGTTCACCGAAGTTTCGCCTTGAATCTGCATGTTCTCCGAATCGCTCCTTTTGTGCAATGAAATCTGCGCCCCTGCAAGGGCAAACACAAAACCGCCCACGTTCGTCTGTTTTAAAAACAGCCGGACAAGGGCGAATTTTCGCCGTATTCTGCTTTACGCGGCGGTATGCGCAATCACCGTCCGTCGCGGCAAAGTTTTCGTTTGTTTTGCTTTACGCGGCAAACGCGGCAAGCTTCTTCAAAAAGTCGTCGCAGTCGTCGGAATAAACTTCCACGGTAAGCGGCTGGGAAAGATCCAGCGAGAAGATTCCGAGAATCGATTTCGCGTCAACCACGTATTTACCGCTCTTTAAAAGCACCTCGTAAGGGCAATCCTGCGTAAGAGCAACGAATTCTTTTACTTTCTGAGCCATTTCCAAAGAAATTTTAAGAGATTTCATAATAAGAAATTCCTCCCTATGATTTTTATTGTTATTATTATACATAATTTTTCATGCGAAAGCAAGACTTTTTCAAATAAAATCTGCCGCAAATCTCGTTTTTGTGCTATAATGATAGTTCCGGCGGTAAAAAACTGTTCATTTTTTCAACGCGGCGCGGGCGAAAATCATTTTGCAATTTCCCGTGGGCGGGTGTATAATAATTGCGGAATCCGGTTTAAAAAAGGAAGGCGGCAGGATGGATACTACGGAAAAAACGGTGGCGAAAAATTATGTATATCGCGGCGCAATCATAAACGTCCGTTGCGACGACGCGCTGCTTCCCGGCGGCAAGCCGTGCAAGCGCGAAATTGTGGAACACCGCGGCGGCGCGGCGGTGTTGTGCGTGAAAAACGGTAAAATCGCGTTCGTAAAACAATACCGTTACGCTTACGGGAAGGAGATGACGGAAATTCCCGCGGGCAAGCTTGAAGCGGGCGAAGAACCGCTTTCCGCGGCAAAACGCGAACTGAAAGAAGAAACGGGGACGGAGGCGGAAAAATTCGAAAAAATCGCCGAAGTGTATCCCTCTCCGGGCTACACGAACGAAATCATTTACGTGTACCGCGCTTATCCGCTTTCGGTGGGGGAAGCTTCGCCGGACGCCGACGAATTTCTGCAGGCGTTATGGCTTGACGAAGCGGAAGTAAAACAAATGATAGCCGACGGCAAAATCAGCGACGCGAAAACGTTGATCGCGCTGCAATATTACTTCCTTTCGGAAAAAAAGTAAGAAAAATCACAAAACCAAAGATTCGGGGCGGGAGAATTTCTCCCGCCCCTTAACATGCGTTTTCGGCGATTCCGTCCGGGCGCCGACTCAGTTGTCGCAGCAGCAGTTGTTGCGCGGCGTGAGCCATTCGCTCAGCGTACCGTTTTTATACAGACAGTACAAAAGCGCCGCGATAACGGGCAGAGTGCAGCCGCAGAGCGTGCCGCCGTTCAAGAACCCGTCTTTCGAGCCGAGTACGAACAAAGCGATTAAAATCCAGAGAGTGGCGTTGTTGCCTTGAGTGCAGCAATTCATAAAAAGACCTCCTGTGCTTACTACCGCAGGAGTATGTAGGTAAAAATTTTTCGCGCCTGCGGTGTTATCTTCTATTATCATTTTATTACGGAAGCGTAATGAAGTGTTCCGTTTTCCGCGTTTTTCGAAATGTTTTTTGTTTTTTGCGTTCAAATGCTTGCCCTCGGCGGCGAAAACGGCTATAATAATAGGCGATCGTCCGCAAAAAAAGATCCGGGCGGGCAAACAATTTTGCCAAGGAGAAAAATTCATGAAAATCAAGTATTTCGGCACGGCTGCCTATGAGGGCATTCCCGCTTTGTTCTGTCAGTGCGAATCGTGCAGGCGCGCGCTCGCGCTCGGCGGAAAAAATCTTCGTACCCGCGCGCAGGCGCTTATAGACGACGAAGTCCTCGTCGATTTCAACGCCGATACCGTGGCGCATTATCAGAAATATAAATTCGACTGGACGAAGATTAAATACTGCCTGATTACGCACAGCCATTCCGATCACTTCTACCCGCGCGATCTTTCCATGTTCGTGGGCAGATACTATACGCACAACGTGTCGCATATCGATTTTTACGGCGGAAAATCCGTGTACGATAAAATCGAAGAAATCATTCACGACGAAAGCCTGTGCCCCGATCCCACGCGCCTTACCGCCACGGAAGTAAAGCCCGGAGATCTTCTTACGCTGAACGGCTATAAAGTAGTGGCGGCGGACGCCGACCACGACCCCGAAGCGACGCCCGTGATTTACGGCGTCGAAAACAAAGAGGGAAAGCGCCTTCTGTACGCGCACGATACGGGTTGCTTCACCGATAAAGTGATTGCCGATTTAAAGAAGCTCGGTCGTTTCGATTTCGTTTCGCTGGATTGCACCGGCTCGTTCAATCCCGAGGGCTGGGAACACGGACACATGAGCTTTCGCACCGACGCGCTGATGAAAGATTGGCTGATAAAAGAAGGACTGGCGGACGAAAAGACGATTTTCGTCGTGAATCACTTCTCGCACAACGCGTTTTTCGGGCACGACCACGAGGAGCTTTGCGCCGAGGCGGCAAAGTACGGCTTCGTTGTTTCTTACGACGGGCTGGAAATCGAATTTTAAAACGGGCGGCGTTGAAAAAACGTCTGTATACAACATTATCAAAAGCGGGTATCCGACGTCAGGGCGGAACCCGACCGGAGGTATATATATTATGAGCGTAAAAGAAAAATACTTTTCCGCAAAACGTATCACGGGGCTTGCCGTATTGCTTGCCCTTGTCGTAGTGCTGCAAGCGGCGCTCGGCACAATTTCAATCGGCGCGGTGCAACTGAACTTTTCGTTGATTCCCATCGTTCTCGGCGCGGTGCTTTACGGCGCCGTTGCGGGCGGCTTGCTGGGGTTTGCGTGCGGCGTCGTCGTTCTGGTGCAGGTAATCACCGGCGCGGGTTTCTATTCGATTATCTGGACGAATTCTCCCGTCGTTACCACGCTTACCTGCCTTTTAAAAACGACGGTTGCGGGCTTCGTTGCCGGCTTATTGTTCAAAGTCATCGCCAAGAAAAACGTTACGTGCGCGCTGTTCGTCGCGTCGGCAACGGTTCCCGTCATCAACACCGCGCTGTTTATCGTAGGGTGCCTTTGCATGAATAAAAGCATAGCGGCGTTTCAGGCTGCCATTCCGGATGCCGCGGGGATGAACATGCTTGTTTTTATTCTCGTAGTGCTTGTTACGTTTAACTTTTTCGTAGAGCTTGCCGTGAATCTTGTCGCCACGCCCGCTTTGCACAGGGTAATCCGCGTTGCGGAAAAACAATACCGAGGAAACAACAAAAAATGATTATTTGTATCGACGTAGGCAATACCAACGTGAAATACGCGATTTACGATAAAGACGATTTGAAAATTTCGTTCCGCGTTTCCACCGATCTGAAAAAAACGTCCGACGAATACGGTTCGCAGCTTGTCAACATGCTGAAAACCATGCGCCTGCAGCGCGGCGAAATCACGGGCGGCATCCTTTCGTCCGTCGTGCCCTCGCTCGATTACACCATCGATCGCATGTGCGATTTATACCTCGGTTTCAAGCCGCTGCGGGTAGGTCCCGGGCTGAAATCCGGCTTGAATATCCGTTGCGACGACGCGCGCGAAGTGGGGGCGGACAGAATCGTGAACTGCGTTTCCGCGCTTCATACGTACGGCGGAGAAAATCCGCTCATCGTGGTGGATTTCGGCACGGCTACCACGTTCAATATCATTTCGGAAAAAGGCGAATTTATCGGCGGCGTCATCGCGCCCGGCATTAAAGGTTCGCTCGATTCCCTCGTAAACGGCACGGCGAAACTGCCGCGCGTGGAAATCGAAGCGCCGGAAAGCATCATCGCGAAAAACACCGTAACCAACATGCAGGCGGGCATCGTGTTCGGCTTTGCGGGACTGGTGGATTATATTGTTGCGCGCATCAAACGCGAACTGGGCAGGGCGGATACGAAAACCGTCGCCACGGGCGGCTTTTCCGAAATCATAGCCAAAGAAGTTTCGTGCATCGACGCCGTGGATAAACTTTTAACGCTCAACGGGCTGAAATATCTCTATTATCTCAACCGCCCGGAAAATCGCGCGTAAATCCGTCGAAATCCGAAAAAAATTTCGCGAATTGCCGTAAAACGTTTGACATTTCGAATAAAAACGTGTAAAATAATAGAAAAATTCGATTCAAAGGCAGATAAAAAGCATGCAGGCAATCAGAAAAACAATGCGAATGTTGCTTCACCGGGCGGAAACGCGCGGACTTTTTGTCGTGCTGAATCATAAAACCCGCGCATAGCGGCAAAGTAAGCGGCAAAAAATCAGGCAGCGGAACACAGCCCGGAAAACCTCAGCGTTTTCCGGGTGTTTTTTATACTTAAAACGGCAAAAATAAAGAAAGGAAAGACGGCTATGATACAAATCAGAAATTTAAGCAAGATTTACGAAAATTCGCGCGGCGAACGCGCGGAGGTATTGAAAAACATCGATCTTACCATAGAGGACGGCGATATTTACGGCATCGTCGGGTTATCCGGCGCGGGAAAAAGCACGCTGGTGCGTTGTATCAATCTGCTGGAACGCCCCACGTCGGGCGCGGTGTATCTGAACGGCGAGGACGTTACGAAAGTTTCTTCTTCGCGGCTTCGCGTTCTTCGCCGCCGCGTCGCCATGATTTTTCAGCAGTTCAACCTGTTGAGTCAGCGCACGGTGTTGCAAAACGTAGAACTGGCGGGGGAACTTTACGGCGATAAAAACCGCACGCGGAAAGCCGCGGAACTGTTAAAAAGCGTCGGGCTCGGCGATAAACTTTCGGCGTATCCGTCGCAGCTTTCCGGCGGACAACAACAGCGCGTCGCCGTCGCGCGGGCGCTGATGAGCGAGCCCGAAGTGTTGCTTTGCGACGAACCGACAAGCGCGCTCGATCCCGATACCGCCCGTTCCGTTTTGTCGCTTTTGAAACGGTTGAACGAAGAACTCCGCCTCACCGTCGTCATCATTTCCCACCAGATGAGCGTTATCGAAGCCGTCTGCAACAAAGCGGCGATTTTAAGCGGCGCCGGAATCGAAGCGCAGGGCGATTTGCGGGACGTATTTTTATCACCGCGATCCGCTGTGGCGAAACGGCTGATTTATGCGGGCAAAATCGACGCGGCGGCAAAAGGGGAAACGCTGGTTAAGCTGATGTTCGAAGGCGATACCGAAGCTCCCGTCATTACAAACATCATCCGGGACTGCAACGTTTCTCTGTCGGTTTTTTATGCGGAAACGAAGCGCATCGCGGGCAGGGTATACGGGCAGGCGATGTTCCGTTTGCAAAATTACGCCGAAGAAATCGCAAAATTGCGCGCTTACCTGAAAAAAACGGGCGTGCGGTACGAGGAGGTAACTACCGATGAACTTTTCTGAAATCGCCGTCATGACGGGCGAAACGCTTTTAACAACGCTTTTGTGCACCGCGCTTGCGTATCTTGCGGGGCTCCCATGCGGCGTGCTCCTTTGCGTAACTTCTAAAAACGGAATCGCGCCCCGCCGCGTGCCGCATTTTCTTTTAAGCGCCGTCGTCAATCTTCTGCGCTCGGTTCCGTGCCTCATTTTAATCGTGCTGTGCATGCCCGTAACGCGCGTCTGGTTCGGCAAAGGCACGGGCGAGTGGTACACCGTTCTGCTTCCGCTTACGCTCAGCGCGTTCGGCTTCGTCGCGCGCATGGCGGAACAGTCTCTTTCCGAAGTTCCCGCGGGCGAAATCGAAGCGGTGAAGTCGCTCGGAGCCACAAATTTTCAGCTGATCGTCAAAGTGCTTCTGCCGGAAGCGAAGCCGTCGCTGATATCGGGCGCGGCGGTAACGTCGGTAACCGTGCTCGGCTACACGTCGTTCGCCTACAACGTCGGCGCGGGCGGACTCATTGCGGGCATTTACACGTTTTACAGTCGCAACACGGGCAATTACGCCGCGCAGGGCGTGTTCTGGCTGCTGGTATTTCTGGTGGTAATCCTCGTTTACCTGTTGCAGGAAGCGGGCTTAAAAATCGCAAAAAAATCAGATAAAAGGAGAAGATAATCATGAACAAACTTTTAAAATCTCTGTTTTCTTTCGTATCCGCGCTTTGCGCCGTCTGTTTTTCTTTGGCGGCAACGGGCTGTTTGCGCGGCGCCGACAAAACGATTTACGTTTGCGCTTCGGGCGTGCCGCATGCGGAAGTGTTGCGCGGCGCCGTGAAAGCGGAACTGGAAAAGAAAGGCTATACGCTGAAAATCACCGAACTGGACTGGACGATGCAGAACGACGCCGTGGCGGGCGGCGATTACGACGCGAATTATTTTCAGCATCTGCCGTATTTAAACGCGTATGCGGGCAAAACAGAGCTGTTCGCCGCCTGCAAAGTGCATTACGAGCCGCTGGGCGTTTATTACGGCAAAGCCGTTCCGGGCACGCCGCTTTCCGAAGGGAAAACGTTCGCGATCTGCAACGATTCGTCCAACGCAGCCCGCGCATTTTCGCTGCTTGCGCAAAAAGGCGTTATCGATAAGGAGGCGGAAGGCGAAAATTATCCCGTCAACGCGGCGGGAGACGGGCTTACTTCGGGCACGGCTTCGCGCTGGGTAAGCAAAAACGGCGTAACGGTAACGCTCGTCGCTGAAAATCTTCTCGCCGCGGCGCGAACGGATTACGATTTCGCGTGTCTGCCCTGCAGCACGGCGCTTACGGGTAACGTTTCCGCCGAAGAGCGGGCGGCGGCAGAGGACGACCCCGCGCAGATATCCGAAAAAGCCAACGTTATCGCCGCGCGGGCGGAAGATTATAAAAACAACGCGGCGTACCGCGCGAAAATCGACGCGCTCACGGAAGTCATGCTTTCCGAAGTCGTCGCGGCGTATTTCAAAAACGCCTATCGCGGCGTCATCGTCTGCAACGCGCAAACGCAGATCGATCTTCGCGGCGCTTTGTAATCCCGCGCGTCGGAATTTTTCACGCAATCTTCCGCGCCGATTTTGCGGGTAATTCCGCAGCATCGGCGCAAAAGCACGTTTTTTTCGTGCGGTAAAATCGGCTCGTTCGGCGCTCAGTCGGGGTGCGTATCGAAAAACGCGCAGTTGTATTTCACCGCGGGGCGGTCGGGGTATAACCGCATACATTCTTCGTGCAGCTTCCGCGCTTCGGCTTTTTCGCCGGCGGAATACGCGCAGTACACCGCTTCTATCAGCGGAATCGCGCCGCGTTCGTCGGGATTTTCGAAATCGCCCTCCGCGGAGTGGTCTTTGGCGTTGTACGCGGAAAGATACCAGAAATACGCCGAAGAAAAATCGTTTTTCCTCTTGAAAATACGCCCCAGCGCGCACAACACGCCCGCTCGCGGCGCGCCGTAGGAAAACGTCGAAAAAAGCGCGTCTGCCGCGCCCGCTTCGTCGCCCGTGGCTTCGCGGCAGGCAGACTGAATTTTCCGCGCTTCGATTTTATTTACGTACCAGCCGTCGGGGCGCGCAATAAATTTCTCTTCGATCGCGTCCGCTTCCGTATAAAAACCGTGGTAAAACAGTTCTCTGCCGTAATAAAACAAATCGCGCGGAGAAAGCGGCTCTTTTTCCGAAATCTGCGCGCGGTAAATATCCAGATTTCTCGTTCCGCGCGGTTTTTCGCTGCCGAGATGCCGCACGCAAAACCCGTTTTCCGGCTCGGTCAGCGCGTTTTCGTAGCGTGGCAGACATTCGTGGACTCTGCCTTTCCACACCGCCGAACCGTCGTTTTTCACAATCCGCGTGCGGTAAAACGCCGTAACGGTCGGGGCGGCGGGGGAGGAATACGCCGCGATTTCATAGCGGCAGAACGCGGCGGGCGCGCCCGTATCGGAAAGCCGCTTTTTCAGCGCAAACAATTTCTTCCTCGCCTCGTCCGAAATGTAATCGTCGGCGTCCAACCATAAAATATAATCGCCCGTCGCTTTGGAAAACGCGAAATTCCGCGCCGCCGAAAAATCGTTTTTCCAGGGAAAATCGTAAATTTTCGCCCCGTACGCTTCAGCGATTTTTTTCGTTCCGTCCGTCGAACCCGTGTCCGCGATAATAATCTCGTCCGTCGGATTTTCCTGCCGGTTGTTCTTTCCCGCGGCGCTTTCAAGGCAGCGTTCCAGTACGGTTTCCTCGTCTTTTACAATCATGCAGAGCGATAATTTTATCATAAACGCGCACCCTCCTCAACCGTTTCATAATATGATATAATAGAAAGAAAGCGTGTTTTAACGCGCTTTGAATGTTCAGGAGGCTAAAAATAATGTGCGAAAGACCTTTCACAAGGCGAAGTTGCTGTTGCGATAATCGCGACGCGCGCGTAATCATCCGCTACGTGCCCACGGGCGACACGGGCGGCGTTACCGGGCCCACCGGACCTACGGGGCCTACCGGTCCCACGGGACCGCAGGGCGTGCAGGGGCTGCAAGGTTTGCAGGGCGTGCAGGGCTTACAGGGAATCACAGGCCCTACGGGACCCACAGGCGCGACGGGCGCCACGGGGTTACAAGGCGTTCAGGGCGCGCAGGGAATCGCCGGAGCAACAGGCGCCACAGGACCGACGGGACCTGCGGGAGAAATCGGAGCGACGGGCGCCACAGGACCGACGGGACCTGCGGGAGAAATCGGGGCGACGGGCGCCACAGGACCGACGGGACCTGCGGGAGAAATCGGGGCGACGGGCGCCACAGGACCTACCGGCGCCACAGGACCTACCGGCGCGACGGGGGCTACCGGGGCGGACGGCGTAGTAACGCCCGCGGCATCGGTTGCCGCGTTGGCGGAAACGGCAACGCTTGCGGATACAATCGAAACGGTAAATTCCATTCTCGCGGCGCTCAAAGCGGCAGGATTGATGTCCGTATAAAACGGCGCGACGAACGCCTGAAAATTTTCTGAAAAGTAAATATAGCTAAAAAGAGCCTGCAATCATCCGATTGCAGGCTCTTCAAAATTATAAGAACGAGAGAGATTATATAAAAATGATGTCGACGAAACGAATCTTTTAAAAAAATTTTTCAATAAAAAGGGATTTGCCGAATTATTTACGTATCAATATTATGTAACAATAAATAAAAGCGACATAACAGATGAAATTATGCCCGTATTGTAAAAGTCATCAGGCTGATGTTTGTTTAAAATGCGATGCTTGGCTGCAATGCAGTACTTACCGTTTGCGGCGGCTTTCGCTTGCGGCTCTTTGCGTAAAGCAGCGATAAAAATCGCTGAAAGAAGTAAACGTATCGGAATTTCGGTCGATCGTCGGCGCAGACGTGTATTAACGCCATGGAAATAACGGATTAAATACAGAATACATCTATTGGTAAAACGTTAGAAACGCAGCTTTGAAAGAAGTATCTAAAACTGTACTATCTATTTATCTATTTTAAAAACATACGAATGTCAAAATAAAAAAACAAACAAAAGTGGCATAATACGACGAAAAAATATAATTTTTTTTCTATTATCTAAAAAACTACGAAAAAATGCTTGACATGATACTTATACTTTTGTATAATGTAAACAAGAAAAATCAGAACAGGAGGTTCCTATGGACTATTCAAACGTGCTTTTAGATTTGATGAATCGAGTAATCGAATTAGAAAAGCGGGTGTCGAAACTCGAAGCGGAGCGCAGAGAGTATCTACGCGGAGAGCCGCAAACAAAAATAACAGCCGAAGAAAGTGTGGCGAAAGGTTACGAATCTGATTTCGAACCGAAAAAAGAGGGGGCGTTGCACGGAACCGTTGAAATTCAGCGCCGAGATAGTACGAAGTATATTTTAGACGGCGTTTTGTACAAAAAAAATCGGCTTGTTTTAGCTGTGGTGCAAAAGTATGTGCAAGATCTGCACGGAAACATCACGTGCGATGATTTAAAAGCTGTGTTCCCGAAATATTTGCAAGGCTCGCTCGGGGTGGTGGAAAGAAAAGAAATCGCGTGTCAGCGCGGGGTAGATTATGAGCGTCGGTATTTTACCGAGTCGCAGGAGGTAATAAAGTTGCTGGACGGCGAAATGTACGTGTGTTCGCAATGGGGCATTTTTAATCTTCCGCAATTTTTAAACAGAGCGGAACAGCTTGGCTTTGATATACGCTTGGCGTAACAATAAAAATCAATTAAGGAGAATTTGTGATGGAACTTGAAAGAGAAGCAAAAGAAGGGTTGGAAAAAGTGCGCAAAGAATGGCAGTCGGTAAACGAACTTGCGGTGAAAGAGCCGTTCAAGTGCGCTGCCGCGGCGATTCAAACATTAGAAGACGGCGTGAAGTTGCTATTGGAATACGGTTTTGGCGAAATCGTAGAATTTAATGAGGAATACACGGTGCAAAAAGCGATTCGTGAATCTTCGTTTTTTAACGTATTCGGAATGAATGGCGTAAACAACGCAAATTCGTTATATTTAATCGCCCGCTATTGGGTGGATAAGCGAGTGCCGGCAGACGTTGCAAATGAGCTTTGTAAAAAATTGAACGACTTTTACGCAACGCTTTCCAACGCTTTTGCCGCAAACTGCGGGTATAAGCCGAAAAATATTCAACCGCCCGTCGAAAAAATTGTCGATGAATTTGATGCGGAAAATTTGTTTGAAGAAAAACTGTTTGAAGAAAAAAATGAAGAGGAAAACAAAAAAATGGAAAAACAAAATGTTAAAACGGGTATGCTTTTTTATAGAAGAACGAATGCCGAATTGATAAACGGCTTTTTCAAAACGAATTATAAGCAATGGATGAAGTGTTCTTATCCGTTACCCGAAGGAGGTCTTGCAAGTCTTATGTGGTTTACCGCATTCAACGGCGATATTCATTCCGGTTGGAGAAACGTTCTCAGCGCAGACGGAAATACGATTGTAGAAGATTTTTTGGGAAGCACAAAGCCATCGAACGTGGAATTTGATCCTAAGGATAGTATTCGTCTCGTGCTGGATAAATATAAGGATTTAGGCAGAAGAGTTTATGAATTTTTGGGCGTTTTCAAATATGATGAAACCGAAAGCACAAGTTATCATAGAGTATACAGAAAAATCGCCGATGAAACGAATCAGATAAAAACAATTATTTAAAAAAAATTTTTTTCAATAAAAAAGGAATTTGCCGAATTATTTACGTATCATTATTGTGTTGCCGAATGGAAATAAGCTTATTTTCATTCGGCTAACGTTATTAAAAGGAGACGAAACCAAATGAAATTATGCCCGTATTGTAAAAGTCGTATCATAGCCGATAAGTCTTATGCTTGTTTAAAATGCGACTATGAATTGCACCCCGAAACTTCCTTGTGGGACGGCGGCTTTCCCTGCGGCGGTGCCGGGGTAGCCGTTGCTTTCAATTTTGTACAGCTTACGGTGAAAAACGAAATCAAAACGTATGAGGGAAAACGCGGTTTAGCCATTTATGATTATGAAGGAAGAAACGTGGGTGTGCTTTATCGCAACAGATATGAAACGAAAGTCGGGAAAGTCAGGTACGGTACATACGATGTGGAAGCGATATTTTATCGCGAGTGGCGAGAAGTTTTCGGCAATAATCGAACAATTTCCGTAGTTAGCCCGGTGTACGGACTCGTTGCTTTGAGTCGTACTCGCTTGCTTGATTATAACGAAATCGCCGCTCTTGTAGAAAATGCCGGCGAAAAAAAATTCCTGTTTTTCGATTTGGAAACCAACGGGAGCAGAAGTCGGAATTTTGCTTTGCGAGAACGCTATTATAATGTAGAAGTCGGAATTTTTTGGATTGCTTTTATTGTCGGAAAGGCGAAAATTATTTGTAAAAAAGGACGTTTTCGTCAATGGGATGACAGTCGCGATTTTCGAAACGCAGAGAAGTATTTCGATTTTGTGGTATATGCAAATGATCACGCCGCAGAATGGGAATCGGTGGCAGAGCAATTCGGCGCGGACGGCGATAAATATAAAAGCGATGATTATTTTCGCGGATACGTAATTTTTAATCTGAAAGAATCTCGGCATTATGTTTTTTGCGATAACAAACCCGGCTTTTCGCGAAAATGGTGGATGAAATTAGTTAATCAGAATTTTGATTTAATCGATCCCGTTGCAGAAAGTTTGTGGGGGAATTCGCGAAACAACTATATCAAAGCAGGAAGAACAAATCGTTCAATACTTTCCGCATTCCCGCGAAACATCTCGAAAAGTCAGAGCTGAAAGAAGTGATTTCGGAAATAGCGACGGATCTTGCCGATAATCGTGTATCGAAGGCGAACGTGTTGTTTTATCTCAACGGAAAATGGATGAAAAAATACGGCTGATATTAAAACAAAGGAGTAATTATGGAAAACGAAAGAGAAATGCAATTTTACTTATTCAGAAAATATTTGACTGGCGAAACCTATAAACCGAAAGTTGTTTTTGGATACGCAAGAGCCGTAGAAAAAGTTTTGGAAGAAGAAAGAATGTCTATCGAAGAATTCAACAGGCGAATCAATGAAATCTGCTTCCTTTACGATATAGGCGGCGCAAAAGAAAGCATCGGTGAAAGGGGACATCGTACTGTAATAAACGCTTTGAAGCGATACAGAGAATTTATATATCCGTCTTGGCGTACGTCCGAAAAGGCAATCGTAACGAATAAAATGATGCTCAAAACAAACGAAAAGAAAAACGAGAAAACCATCAATCTGATGATGGTGAATGAAAAATCGCTCGTAACGACTCGCAATTTAGAAACAAATGAAATCTCTACTTACAAACTTGTAAGAAATAAGCAAAACGCGGAAAATGAAGTGTTGATGGATTCGCCGCTTGCAAAATCTTTGTTGGGGCATCGTAAGGGCGATATTGTAACGATTGATTCTCTGCTTCCTTATCAGGTGGAAATCGTGAAAGTGGACAATTCTGAAAATGTAAAAGGAATAAAATCCGTCAACGATTTCAAAGTTTATAAGACTTTCAAGGTCTAAAATACTATATTTTTAAAACTCAACCTTAAACGTAGTGCCGGCGGCGGAGGAAGATTGTTTTTTCAGACGGTAAAAAGTATTTGACAGGCGCATTGATTTCCGCTATAATTGAACCATCGCAAGCGCGCCGCACGGACGGCGCGGGAACATATTGCGAAATGAAAATACGAAAAGGCGTGGAACACATGAAAAAAGTATATGCCGCGGGGGAAGTGCTGTTTGAATTTATTGCGGGGCGGATAGGCGTAGCGGACAACGCGGACGTTTTTTACCGCAACGCGGGCGGCGCGCCCGCAAACGTGGCGGTGTGCGTAAGCAAGCTGGGCGGAAACAGCGCCGTGATTACAAAACTCGGCAACGACATGTTCGGAAAATTTCTGAAAGAAACGCTTGAAAAAGCGGGCGTAGATACGGAATACGTACGGTTTACGGACGAGGCGAATACCGCTCTTGCGTTTGTATCGCTGGACGAAAACGGAGAAAGATCGTTTTCCTTTTACCGAAAGCCCTCGGCGGACATGCTTCTCGACGCCGCCGATGTTGCGGCCGTTTCGTTCGATACAACGGACGTTCTGCATTTCGGCAGCGTGGATCTGATTGACTCGCCCGTGAGAAAAGCGCACGACGCGCTGATAGAAAAAGCGAGAAAAAGCGGCGCGACGGTGAGTTTCGACCCGAATCTGAGATATTCGCTCTGGAAAAGCAAAGACGAATTGCTGGAAACGGTAAGGCGGTATATTCCGCTTGCGGACGTGATAAAAGTCAGCGAAGAAGAGCTTGCCGATATTACGGGCGAAGCGGATATGAAAAAGGCGGCGGTTTCCCTCCTTGGCGGAAACGTGAAACTGGCGATTGTTACGATGGGTGCCGCGGGCGCGACGGCGTATACGAAAGAAGCGGAAGTATACGTTCCTTCCGAAAAGGCGCAACGGGTAGCGGATACCACGGGCGCGGGCGATTCGTTTGTGGGGGCAACGCTGTATCAGCTGGTGGAAAACGGCTTCGATATTTCCGCCGCCGCGCTGAAAAGAATATTGACTTACGCCAACAAAACGGCGGGGTACGTGGTGGGCAGAGCGGGCGCTATCCCCGCGATGCCCGCCGGGAAAGAAATCTTTGGAAAATAAGATGTATGAGCGGGAACGATTATGACGAACGAACATAAAAAAGACGATGCAACCTGCCCTGCGGCGGAGAAAAAAACGGAGTCCGTTACCGAATTTTCGGTGGAGCGCGCCGACGAATACGTGAAGCGTTTTGCGCCTTCCGTGGTGCAAAAATACCGCCATACTTATCATGCGATGCCGCCCGTAGGCTGGATGAACGACCCGAACGGTTTTTGTTACGCGCTGGGCAAATACCACCTGTTTTTTCAGTTCCATCCGTATTCTTCGGTGTGGGGACCGATGCACTGGGGACATTTTACGACGAAAGATTTTATTCGCTGGCACTGGGAAGGGGTTGCGCTTGCGCCCGATAAGGAATACGATAAAGACGGCTGTTATTCCGGTTCCGCGGTGGAAAAAGACGGAAAAATGTATCTGTTTTATACCGCGGTGAAGGGTGATATTCAAACGCAGGCGCTTGCGGTTTCTTCCGACGGCGTGCATTTTAAAAAACAGGGCGTGATTCTTTCCGGAGAAAAACTGCCCGCCGATTGTTCGCGGCACGATTTCCGCGACCCGTACGTTTTTTTGAAAGACGGCGTATATTATATGCTTTGCGGTTCGCAGGCGAAAGACAAAGACGGGCAGATATTGCTGTTCTGTTCGAAAGACTGCCTTGCGTGGGAATTTGCGGGAAAGTTGATAAAAGACGGAAAGCCGACGAGGGGGGTTTCCGAGTGCCCCTGCGCGGTTACGGCGGCCGGAAGAGCCGTGATTATGGCGAGTCCGCAGGGATATCTCACGGAGGACTGGAGATACGAAAACACCGTTTCCGCGGTATATTTTACGGGAAAAATCGATTTTGAAAAGGGTGCGTTTGCGCGGGAATACGAGGACGAAACGGACGGCGGATTCAATTTTTACGCGCCGCAGGTTGCCGCGATTCCGGACGGCAGAACGGTGATGGCGGCGTGGATGCTGCCCGGCTGCATCGAATCGCCCGCGGCGGACGACGGCTGGAAATGCGCGATGATTCTGCCCCGCGAACTCCGTTTGCAAAACGGCAGATTGATGCAGTCGCCCGTGAGAGAGATAGAAGCGTACAGAAAAAACGCCGTGCGTTACGAAAACGTAACCATCGGCGAAAGAACGGTTTTAAACGGCGTCGGCGGCGTGAAAACGGAGCTGATTTTCGAGTTGGAGCCCGGCGACGCGGAAAGGGCGGGCGTAAGGTTGTTTGAAAGCGAAAACAATTACGCCGCGGTGTATTATTCGAAAAAAGACGGTAAAATCGTGTTCGACCGTTCCGCTACGGGGCTGAACCTTTATTGCGATCCGAACGAAAAGGACGCCGCGTACCGCTCGGTGAAAACGGAAGAAAAGAACGGGGCGATTACGTTGCGTGTATTTCTGGACGTTTCGTGCTGCGAAGTTTTTGTAAACGGCGGCGAAAGAGCGATGACCGCCGTCGTTTATACGAAAGAAAACGGCGAAGGGATTTCTTTCTTTGCGGAGGGCGGAAACGCGAAGCTCCGTTCGCTGGAGCTTTACGATATCTGCGTGGAATAATATACGCGCAAAGGCACGGAAAAAATACTTCGCCGCGGCGGGAAATAAAAAGAAAAACGTCGGATTCGTCGTCCGGCGTTTTATCGGTATTTTAGTTGTTGACTTAATGATAGCGCAACCGATTATTCGGGCAGGAGCATATCGTTTTGTTTAATCCAACCTTTTTTGCGGAACCATTCGGAAAGCAGCAGGTTTAACGCGGCGGGCAGAATCATCGTCAGCAAAACGATTCCGATACAGCCGAGGGCGCCCGAAGTGTACTTGAACGAATCGAACACGCCTACCAGTCCGCTGGTGCCCATACCGCCGCCGCTGGCGCCGCATTTCACTTTGAAAACGCAGGTGGAAAGCGGACCGAGAATCGCCGAAGAAAGAATCATCGGCAGCATGATTACGGGCTTTTTCATGATGTTGGGAATTTGCAGCATGCTGGTGCCCAAACCCTGCGCGATAAGTCCGCTCCATTTGTTTTCGCGGAAGGAAGCCACGGCAAAGCCCACCATGTGGCTCGCGCAACCCACCGTTGCCGCGCCGCCCGCAAGCAGCATTGCGTTGTACTGCGCTTCGGTAACGCCCGCCGCGCCGCTTGCATAGCCTGTTAAAATGGGGCTGGCAACCGAAATCCAGATGGCGGCGGACGACGTGGGCATCGTGAGTACGACGCCCATGACGACGGCGATGACGACGCCCATGACGAACGGCGTTGCGTCCGTTGCGAACGCGATGAAATCGCCGAGCCGGCCGATCAGTTTAATGAAGGGATACGCCGCGAAAATTCCCGCAAACGATAAAAACAGCGCGCCGAGGGGGATTAAAATAATGTCGAGCTTCGTTTTGCCCGCGTACAGCGATACGATTTCGATGACGAGCATCGTGGCGACGTATGCGCCGATGGGGTTGCCGGGCGCGCCGAGCGCGATAGCCGAAAAAGGCGCCGCGGCGGACGGGAAAAACTTTTCGGCAAACGCGCCTACCATGCCGGCGACGGCGGCGGAGAAGATTAACAGTTTCGGTTTTTTCAGCGCGTGCGCGATGCCTACGCCGATACCGGCGCCCATCATGCTCTTCGCGATGTTCGAAATGCCCGTCAGCGTTCTTCCGAAATAATTTTCGGGAAACCAGCCTGCAATCATGGCGAGAATGGTGCCCGCGATGAGCGTTACGAACAAGCCTTGCGCCATGCCCGAAAACGCCGTGATGAAATAGCGCTTCGGCATGGCTTTGATATAGGTTTTGATTTTTTCTTTCGCGGTAGATTTTTGCGCCGCGACGGTTGTTTCTGCGGGCGATTCCTGCCGGGGTTCGGGGGCGGGCTTTTCGTGTTCTGCCATGTTTGTATACCTTCCGTAAAAAAATTTCGATAATATAGTAGCACTTTTTTTGAAATTAAGCAAGCGAAACGGGGCGGACGGAGAAAAAACAGAAGAAAACCGAAAGAAAAAACGCGCGGAAAACGGAGAAAAGCGCCTGCCGACCGCTTGACGAATCGCGTGCGGATATGGTACAATATACATATATTTTTACGCGTTACGAAGGAGAACGGGACTATGAGCAAGGCAGACGAGATATTTATTGCGAATATGACGGATATTATGGAAAACGGCGTGTGGGATACGAATCTGAACGTACGCCCGCACTGGGAGGACGGAACCCCCGCGCACACCGTAAAGAAATTCGGCGTGGTGAACCGTTATAACCTGCAGGAAGAATTTCCGATTCTGACGATTCGCCGCACGGCGTTTAAATCGTGCGTGGACGAGCTCTTATGGATCTGGCAGAAAAAAAGCAACAACGTGCACGATCTTCATTCGCATATCTGGGACAGCTGGGCGGACGAAAACGGTTCGATAGGCAAGGCGTACGGGTATCAGTTGGCGAAAAAGTCCGTTTATAAAGAGGGCGAATTCGATCAGGTGGACAGGGTGCTGTTCGATTTGAAAAACAACCCCGCTTCGCGGCGCATCATGACGAATATTTATAACTTCGAAGATCTGCACGAGATGAATCTGTATCCGTGCGCGTATTCGATGACGTTCAACGTTTCGGGCGACACGCTGAACGGGATTCTGAATCAGCGTTCCAACGATATGCTTACGGCGAATAACTGGAACGTAACGCAGTATGCGGTGCTGCTTATCATGCTGGCGCAGGTATCGGGGCTGAAAGCGGGCGAACTGGTGCACGTGATTGCCGACGCGCATATTTACGACAGACATATTCCGCTGGTGAAAGAAGTGCTGGAAAAACCGCGCCACGCCGCGCCGAAACTGATTGTAGACCCGTCCGTGAAGAATTTTTACGATTTCACGACGGATAGCTTCGCGCTGGAAAATTACGAGGCGGAAAAACTGGATAAAAAGATTCCCGTGGCGATTTGAAAAACAAAAAAAAGGAGCAAAAAAATGATTCGGGCGATTTTGCACGCAGATAAAAACTGGGGCATCGGCAAAAAAAACACTCTGATGTTTTCGTTGCCGAAAGATATGAAATTTTTCCGCGAAACCACGTCGGGGCATACGGTGGTGCTGGGCGAAAACACGCTGAAATCGTTTCCGGGCGGGAAACCGTTGAAAAACAGAAAGCATATCGTGTTATCGCCGGACGCGGTGCGGGACGATTGCGAAATCGTAAGGAATCTGGACGAGGCGAAAGCGGCGATGAAACGCGCGGAAGAAAGCGGCGAGGACGTGTACGTGATCGGCGGGGCTTCCGTGTATAAGCAACTTCTGCCGTACTGCGACGAGGTGTACGTAACGAAAGCGGACGCGGACGGCGGGGCGGATACGTTTTTTCCGGATCTGGACGTCGTCGACGGCGAAAAGAACTTCGCGTGCGTGAAACAGAGCGAACCCGAAGAGGACAACGGGATTACGATTACGTTCTGCACATATAAAAACAACGCTCCGTTGCCGCTGTAAGGCGCGGGCGGAATTTTTTGCCGCTTGGACGGGGAAAAATAAAGAAAAAAGTAAAAAAATTTTTGCAATGCGGTGAAAAATCGTTGCCAAAGAGCCGAAAAAGGTATAAAATATTCTGCGTATATAATTTAAAGACTTGGAGAGAAATACAGTGATCAGAGAAGATTTAAGAAACGTTGCGATTATCGCGCACGTAGACCACGGCAAAACGACGCTTGTAAACCAGATGTTGCAGCAGGGCGGTATGTTCCGTGAAAATCAGCAGGTGCAGGACCGCGTGATGGATTCCAACGCGCTGGAGCGCGAACGCGGAATCACGATTCTTGCGAAAAACACTTCCGCGCACTATAAGGGCGTGAAAATCAATATTGTGGACACGCCGGGACACGCGGATTTTTCGGGCGAAGTGGAGCGCGTTTTAAAGATGGTGAACGGCGCGCTGATTCTGGTAGACGCGGCGGAGGGACCTTTGCCGCAGACGCGTTTCGTAATGCAGAAGGCGCTGGAACTGGGGCTGAAACTGATTATCGTAATCAATAAAGTAGACCGCCCCGACGCGCGTATTTCCGAAGTGGTGGACGAAGTGTTGGAACTGATGATGGACCTTGACGCCACGGACGAACAGCTGGAAAGCCCGATTGTGTACTGCTGCGGCAGAACGGGAACCTCTTCTTTGACGCCCGATAAGCAGGAGCCGAATTTAAACCCGCTGTTCGATACCATTTTATCGCACATTCCGCCGATGGATATGGACGTGGAAGGTCCTACGCAGCTGCTTGTTTCGTGCATCGATTACAACGAATTCGTGGGGCGCATCGGCATCGGCAGAATAGAACGGGGCGTGGTGCGTACGAACGAGCCTGTTTCCGTGTGCAATTACAACGATAAAAAAGTGCGTACGAACCAGAAAATCGTAACGCTTTATCAGATCGAAGGGCTCGACCGCGTGCCCGTGGAATCGGCGAAAGCGGGCGACATCGTGGTATTTTCCGGCATCGAAGGGCTGAACATCGGCGATACCGTTTGTCAGCCGAACGCCGTGGAGCCCGTGCAGTTCGTAAAAATCGAGGATCCGACGGTGGAAATGACGTTCTCCGTGAACGACAGTCCGTTTGCCGGCAAAGAAGGAAAGTTCGTAACCACCCGTCAGTTGCGCGAAAGACTGTATAAAGAACTGCTGCGCGACGTTTCTCTGCGCGTAAACGATACAGACAGCGCGGATTCGTTCCGCGTGTGCGGCAGAGGCGAAATGCATCTTTCCATTCTGATAGAAACGATGCGCCGCGAAGGGTACGAATTTCAGGTTTCCACGCCGCGCGTATTGTATAAGGAAATCGACGGCGTGCGCCACGAACCGATCGAACGGCTGGTGGTGGACGTGCCCGAAGATATGACGGGCCCCGTGTTTTCGGCGATGGGCAACAGAAAAGGTACGCTGTTGCATATGAACGCCATGGGCAGCCGCATGCGGCTGGAATTTGCCGTGCCGTCGCGCGGACTCTTCGGGTATAAGAGCGAATTTTTAACCGATACAAAAGGGCAGGGCATCATGAACTCCATTTTCTACGGATACGAGCCGTACAAGGGAGATATGCAGCGCCGGAATACCGGTTCGCTGGTGGCGTTTGAAACGGGCGAAGCGGTTACTTACGGGTTGTTCAACGCGCAGGGCAGAGGCACGCTGTTTATTACGCCGGGCACGCCCGTATACGAAGGCATGGTGATAGGCTATACCAACCTTGCCGACGATATCAACGTGAACGTGTGCAAAACCAAGCATCTGACGAATACCCGTTCATCGAACAGCGACGACGCGCTGACGCTGATTCCCGTGAGCAAAATGAGCCTTGAAGAGTGCCTTGAATTCATCAACGACGACGAACTTCTGGAAGTAACGCCGAAATCGCTGCGTATCCGCAAGAGAATTTTAGACAGCGAACTGAGAGCAAAGGCGAGATTCAAAGAGAAAAACATGAAATAAATTTCGCGTTTATGCAGCCTTCCCCGCAACGGGGAAGGCGTTTGTTTACGCGAAGGAAAATTATGGGTTTGAAACGACTTTTTTTTCATAAGATCCGTTTTTTTCGCATACGATAAGGTATGCAGGAAACAAATCATTCGATTCAGATAGACAACAGAAAAAGTATCACGGCGACGGGCATAGAGGCGGTGAAAAGTTTTTCGCCGTCGAAAATAGAATTGAGCCTTTCGGGTACGAAAACCACGCTGACGTTTTTCGGAAACGATTTTAAGATCATCGGTTTTTCGAAAGAGAGCGGTACGTTCCGCGCCGGCGGCGTAACCGATTCGTTTCGTTACGGCGGTTCGCTTCGTTCGAAGCTGTTCCGCTGACGGCGGAGGGAAGCGTTATGGATTCGGCGGCGCAGTTGCCCGCGTTTTTGTGTCTTGCGGCGGCGGGCGCGGCGGCGGGATTGATTTACGATGTTTTGTCGCCGCTGCGGTTTTCGAAAATTTCCGCATTTATAGCGGACGTGCTTTTCTTTCTTCTGGCGGCGGTTTTGTATGTGCTGATCGCCACGTTCTGTCGTCTGCCCGATTTTCGGTTGTACGCGTATTTCGCGATGACGGCGGGATTTATAATATATTTGAAAAGTATGCGCTCAGCGGTTGCATTTTTCGGAAGAATGTGCTATAATACATGTGTAAAGGCACAAAAAAGGCTGTTTGAGCCTCTTTTTCGTGCTGCGACCGCGAAATTTTCACAAAAAAAACAAAAAAGAAAATCGGCGCGGAGAAAAAAATCCGAAGAAAAATTAAAGCGCACGCGCGGAAAAATCGTTCGCGCGGCAAGGAAAAAGGTTAGCTTATGACGCAGGAAAAGATGAAAAGAACGGTGATCGCATCGGTTGTTGCCGCAACGCTGCTTGTTGCGGTGCTGATTGCCGTGCTTATTTATCAGGTGGTATCGATTTCCGTGCATAACAAGCGTATTGCGAAAGCGGAAGAAGAAATCGCGCGCTTGCAGGAAACGATCGATCGCCGGGAAAACGACTTGGATTATTATCTTTCTCTGATAGGGAAGGAACATTTGCTTTACGCCAACGGGTACAAAAAAGGAAGTTGATTTTACGGTATTCCGGGGTACGGCGGCAGGGAAAAACCATTGCCGCGAGGAGAGGAAAACAGATGAATAACGAAATATTCCGCGGTAAAAGCGCGGTGATCGACGTGGGGTCAAATTCCGTTCGCCTGATGTTTACGGCGGACGGAAAAGTTTTATATAAAACGCTTGAAACAACGCGCCTCGGCGAGGGGCTGGCGTTTTCGCCGCGGCTGAAAGACGACGCGATGCGCCGCACGGCGGAGGCGATTTCCGCGTTTGTCGCAAGGGCGAAAGCCGAGGGCGCGGAACGGATTTTCGCTTATGCCACGGCGGCGGTACGCGAGGCGGAAAACCGCGGGGAGTTTCTGGATCTCGTGAAAAATTCGTGCGGGGTACTGCCCGACGTGATCGACGGGGAAGCGGAAGCGGCGCTGGGGATGGACGGGGCGCTGAACGGGGCGGACGGCGCCACGATAGACGTAGGCGGTGCAAGTACGGAAATCGCGGTGCGCGTCGGAGGAAAAACGGCGTATAAAAAAAGCGTTCCCGTAGGCGTGGTTCGCATCAAAGATATGTGCGGACGGGACGTGGCGGAGATAAAAAAACTGTGTGAAAAATACGTAAGCGGTTTCAACGGCGCGAAAACGGTTATAAATCAAGCGGGGGGCAGGACGGTTGCCATCGGCGGCACCGCCACCACGCTGGGCGCGAGAAAAGCGGGATTGAAATTGTACGACGGGCAGAAAGTTACGGGCGTTTTTCTTGAACAAAGCGATTTGCGCAATTACGCGAAAGCGTTTTTAACGTTGCCCGTGAGAGAAATCGCAAAGCTGCCCTGCATGCCGGAAAAGCGTGCGGACGTCATCGGCGGGGGCGCGGCGTGGCTGTATATGATAACGGAATCGCTCGGATTGCCGGGAATTACCGTAAGCGACGAGGACAATCTGGAAGGGTACGCGCGGCTGAAAGGTATTTTATAATTTTTTGCCGTAAGACGGCGCGAAAGAATAATAAACGATAAGGAGAAAGACTGTGAAACGGTTTTTTGTTAACGTATATGCGATAACGCTTGCGCTTTTGTGCGCGGCGGGATTTGCCGTCGCGGCATTTTTCGCGTATACGGGTTTCGGTTCGTCCGGGCTTTGGCTCTGCCTTGCGGGCGGCGTGCTTTCTCTGTTTTTCGCTCCGTTTTATCACGAAACGGGGCATATTGTTTTTGCGCGTTCCGAAGGATTTTTTGTGGTATCCTGGAAAATCTGTTTTCTGAAATACGACGGAGCGGACGGCAGGAAGAAAATTTCGTTCTGTTCTCCGTTTGCCGCGGACAGCACGCAGGCGGTGCCGGAACAGGCGTTTGCGGATATGAAAAAGCGCGCGGCGGCGTATACGGCAGGCGGATTGTTGTTCGGCGGGGCGTTTTTGCTTACGATCAGCGTAGCGGCGGCTGTGCTCGGCGGATATGCCGGGGCGTTTGTCCTGTTCGGCGCGTTGCCGTATGCGGCGTATCTGTTTTTGCTGAATCTGCCGCCGTTCGAATATGCGGGCGGAAAAACGGATATGCGCGTTTTATGCGATATTCTGAAGGACAAGCCGTACGGAGTCAGACTGATTGCGGCGATGAACGCGCAGGGCGAGGTGGCGAGCGGCAAACCGTATTCCGCAATCGATAAAAACTATCTTGAAAATCTGCCCGTGATCGCCGAGGACGAGCCGCTGTTTGTCCTGAACGAATTTTATTCGTATTATGCGGCGGCGGAACTGCGGGATTACGAAGCGGCGGCGAAACATATCAATCGCATCGCGTTGTTATCTCCGTATCTGACGGTTGAAGAACAGCGCGCGGCGCTTTGCGAACTGACTTATTTAAACGCGCTGTTAAGCGACGAAACGCAGGCGGATAAATGCTTTGCGGCGCTTTCTTACGGCGCTGAAAACGCGGAAAAAAGCGAAAAATCCGTGGAAGCGCGCTCGACGTGTGCGGAAAACAGGGCTGCCGCGGCATATTATGTAATGCGGGGCGATTTGTCTGCGGCGGAAAAGGCGTTGTCGGCTGCGGTAAAATGTGCGGAACAAGAAAGATTCAAAGGCGCGGCGGCAAGCGAAAGATTGCTTTCGGAGCCGTTGAAAGAGCGGCTTGAAGAGTTGAAAGCATAAATGCCCGGAAAGAAAAATCGAAATGAAAGGGGGGCAATCGTGGCAGTTACGGAGAATCAACAGTTGTCGTTTGTCGGAAAAGGCAAAAAAAATCAGCCGACGGAAGATTTTTTAAAGGAATACGCGCGCGTAAAGCCGCTGTATTCGGGCGCGCTGAAAACGGCGTGTTCCCGTTTCGAAATTCTGGACGACGAATTTTCGATGACGCACGGGCACGATCCGATTCACCGCATCGAAAGCCGCCTGAAAACGGCGGAAAGTTGTTATGAAAAACTGAAGCGGCGGGGGTATAAGCAGGCGCCGGAAAATCTGAAACAGCTGACGGATATTGCCGGCGTGCGCGTGGTGTGCGGATACATCGAGGATATTTATAAAATCGCGCGGGTGTTTCTCAATCAGCACGACGTACGGCTGCTGCGGCAGAAAGATTATATCAGAAATCCGAAGCCGAACGGGTACAGAAGTCTGCATCTGATTGTGGAAGTGCCGGTGGCGCTTTCGTTTGTGGCGACTTCGGTGCCCGTGGAAATACAGCTGAGAACGATTTCGATGAACATGTGGGCGAGTCTGGAACACGAAGTTTCGTATAAAGCGGGGGCGGAGCTGAAAAAATCGGCGTTTACCGAGCTGAAAGCGTGCGCGGACGATTTGTTCGGCGTGGAAGAGCGAATGCAGAAAATCTGCGGGGATATACGCGCGCTGAACGCGCCGCAACAAGAAAACAACACTGAAGAAAATTCCGTAAAATAAGCGGAAAGGAAACGGATAAGATACGGAAGATGAATTACGAAGCGCAACGGGAAGAGAGAAATCGGAAAAGGAAAAAACGCAGAAAAATCGAAGCGTGCGTCGGCGCGATCGTCTTGTGCGGGCTGACGGCGTTCTCGTTTTTCGTGCCGCCCGCAACCTGGAAATATTATGTGAAGAAGCCGAAGATTGCAAAGCTTGCCGCAGGGGATTGCCGCGTGCATTTTCTTTCCGTGGGGCAGGGCGATTGTTCGGTGATCGAACTTCCCGACGGAAAAACGATGGTGATAGACGGCGGCGACGGCGCAAACGGGCATACGGCGTATATTTTGCGCTATTTAAACGCTCTGGGCGTTAAAAAGCCCGATTATCTGGTTGCCACGCATACGGACGGCGACCATACGGGCGGGCTGGCGGAAATGGTTTCCGTAAAAGGCGCGGGCGAAATTTTTATGCCGTACGTAACATACGACGGAGGAACGGCGTTTGACGAATTTCTGCTTGCGGCGAAAAAAGAAGAAATCCGGACGACGTTTTCGCGCCGCGGTATTTCGCTTTCCTCGCACGATTCCGGATTGCCGTACGATTTGTGCTTTATCTCTCCTTTAAGCAAAGATACGCCGGGGAACGAATATGCGAAAGCCAACGGGAACAGCGTCGACGACGGCGTCGTGAACGATACTTCGGCGGTGATTTATCTGGATTATTTCGGCTCTACGGTACTGTTTTGCGGCGACATTACGGCGGAAAAGGAGCGGGCGATTCTGCGCGAGGCGGAAGCGGGGCTGATCGCGTGCGACGGAAAAGAAATTACGCTTTGCGGCGTGGAAATTTTAAAGGCGGCGCATCACGGTTCGGCAAGCTCTTCGTGCGAGGAATTTATCCGTGCGCTTTCTGTGCGGGACGCCGTGGTTTCGGCGGGGATAAACAATGCGTATTCGCATCCGTCCACGGAAGTGCTCGGTCGCTTCGAACGGAACGGCGTAAACGTACACAGAATGGATTACGACGGCACCGTTACGATAACGTTGAAGCCGGACGGAACGTATACCGTAGATAATATACCGGCGGCATAGGGCGCAAAGAAAACTGCATCCGAGCGCCGGGCGCAACGGAGAAAAATCGCATAGGACCGGCATATATACGCAGCGCCTGAATGGTAATTCAGGCGTGTTTTTATTATACATGAAAAACGTTTTTTTGTATACCGTGCGTCGTTATACAGGTTAGCTTTTGCTAACCGTTTATAAAATTCCGCAATAAGAATATTTTTGCGAAAAATACCGGGGAAAACAAAATTTTCCGCGGCTTTTTTCCGTTATTTTTGTTGACAGTTGCTGTTTGATAGGATATAATAAATATATCGGTTTTTATATAGTAATATATATAAAAACATATACGAATGGTGGGTTATTTATCCGTAGAAAAAAAACGGTGAAAAAGCCCTTGACGCAGTTATGATTGTTTCCTCGGTTTTCTATCGCGGAACTATGATAAAAACATATTATAATTACTTATGTAAGGAGGCTAAAAATGGCTCATTTAAGCGAAGCGGCTGTTGCGAAGATCAATGAAATCTGCGACAGATACGCCGATGAAAGAACGCCGCTGATGATGATTTTAAGCGACGTTCAGAAAGAATACGGGTATATTCCCCTGGAGGTGCAGGAACTGGTTTCCGAACGTACGGGAATTTCCGTGGCGGAAATTTACGGCGTGGTAACGTTTTATTCGTTCTTCTCGCTGAATCCGAAAGGGAAATACGTCATCGGCTGCTGTTTAGGCACGGCGTGCTACGTGAAAGGGGCGCAGCAGGTAATCGATAAATTTTCGGAAATTCTGGGCATCAAACCCGGAGAAACCACGAAAGACGGACTGTTTACGCTGGACGCTCTGCGCTGTATCGGCGCGTGCGGCATCGCGCCCGCCGTTTCCATCAACGGAAAGGTGTACCCGAAGCTTTCGGTAAACGCCGTTCCCGCCGTTATCGAAGAATATAAAAACGCGGAGGCGAACGTATGATTAAGAATTTCGAAGAACTGAACGCTACAAGCGAAAACTGTTCGGCGTGCCTGAACGCCAAATTTTCCGGCTCGGACGGCAAGCGCCACGTGGTGCTTTGCGGCGGAACGGGCTGCCTTTCCTCTCATTCGCACGAAATCAAGGAAGAGTTTGAAAAGCAGATTGCGGAAAGAGGTCTTTCCGATAAAGTAACGGTGAATCAGGTGGGATGTTTCGGGTTCTGCTCGCAGGGGCCTTTCGTGAAAATTTATCCTGAGGACACGTTATACCGCATGGTGAAAATCGCCGACGTTACGGAGATTGTGGAAACCGATCTGATCGGCGGCGATATTGTGGAACGCCTTCTGTACGTAGATCCCGCCACGAAAGAAAAAGTTACGAAGCAGGACGAAATCAACTTCTATAAAAAACAGGTGCGCGTGGCGCTGCACGGTTGCGGCAGCATCGACCCGGAAAACTTTAAAGAAGCCCTCGGCGCGGGCGCGTTCAAGGGCTTGGCGAAAGCGTTGCAGATGCCCCGTCAGGACGTTATCAACGAGGTTCTTGCTTCCGGGCTTCGCGGGCGCGGGGGCGGCGGCTTCCCCACGGGAAGAAAATGGCAGTTTGCCTATAATCAGCCGGACGGCGAAAAGTACGTTGTGTGCAACGGCGACGAGGGCGACCCCGGCGCGTTTATGGATCGTTCCATTCTGGAAGGCAACCCGCTTGCCGTAATCGAAGGGATGATGATTGCGGGCTATGCGATCGGCGCGCAGAACGGTTATTTCTACGTTCGTGCGGAATATCCCATTGCGGTAAACCGTTTAAAAATCGCCATAAAAGAAGCGGAGGAAGCCGGGCTTATCGGCGATAATATTCTTGGTACGGATTTTTGCTTCCGCGTACATATCCGCCTCGGCGCGGGCGCGTTTGTCTGCGGCGAAGAAACGGCGCTTTTAAATTCCATCGAAGGACAGCGCGGCATGCCGCGTCCCCGTCCTCCGTTCCCCGCGGTAAAGGGGTTATGGGAGAAACCCTCGATTATCAATAACGTGGAAACGCTTGCCTGCGTTCCGTTTATTCTGCGCGAAGGCGCGGCGAAATTCGCTTCTCACGGCACCGACCGTTCGAAGGGCACGAAAGTATTCGCGCTCGGCGGAAAAATCAATAACGTGGGGCTTGTGGAAGTGCCGATGGGAACGACTTTGCGCGAACTGATTTACGATATCGGCGGCGGTATTCCGAACGGCAAGAAATTCAAGGCGATTCAGACGGGCGGGCCTTCGGGCGGCTGCCTTACCGAAGCTGACCTCGACGCGCAAATCGATTACGACAACCTGATTGCGAAAGGTTCGATGATGGGTTCGGGCGGCGCGATCGTCATGGACGAGGACAACTGCATGGTGGACGTTGCGAAGTTCTATATGGAATTCATCTGCGACGAATCGTGCGGCAAATGCACGCCCTGCCGTATCGGCACCAAGCGCATGCTGGAACTTTTAACGAAAATAACCGACGGCAAGGCGACGATGGACGATCTGGACGCGCTGGAAGCTCTGGCGCATAACGTAAAAAACAACTCGCTTTGCGGGCTGGGGCAGACGGCGCCTAACCCCGTGCTTTCCACGCTTTCCAGATTCCGCGACGAATACGTTGCACACATCGTTGAAAAGAAATGCCCCGCGCACGTCTGCAAGCACCTGATGAAATACGAGGTGATTAAAGATAAATGCTTCGGCTGCGGTCTTTGCGAAAGACAATGCCCCGTGGGAGCCATCTCCAGAACCGATTACGTGGCGCCCGGCAAGAAACTGCCCGCGCGTATCGTGGATCAGGAAAAGTGCATCAAGTGCGGCATGTGCATCGCTTCCTGCAAATTCAAAGCGATCGAGAAGAAATAAGGGGAGGAAAGAAAAATGTCGAAAATCAATATTAAAATCGAGGGAATGCCCTATCAGGTGGAAGAGGGGCTGACGATACTCGAAGCGGCAAGAGAGTGCGGCTATGAAATTCCGTCCCTTTGCACGTTCAATCACGGCGAATGTTCGCGCGGGTCGTGCCGCGTGTGCCTTGTGGAAGCGACGGGCGCGAGAGGTCTTGTGGCTTCGTGCGTGTACCCTGTGGCGGAGGGCATGGAAATTACGATTTCTTCCCCCAAAGCCGTGGAAGCGCGCAGAACTTCGGTGGAACTGCTGCTTTCCAACCACAATCGCGATTGTCAGGAATGCGATAAAAACGAGAAGTGCGAACTGTTGCATGCGGCGCGGCTGACGGGCGCGCGCGACAATGCGTATACGGGCGCGAAAACGGAAACGACGGTGGATAAACTTACGCCTTCGATCAAGCGCGATACTTCGAAATGCGTGCTTTGCGGCAGATGTATCGAACGTTGCAAAAACGCGCACGGACTTTCCGTTCTGGGCTTTGAAAAGCGCGGATTCAAAACGATTGTTGCGCCGGCGGAAAATCGTTCGTTCAAAGATTCGCCGTGTATTCTGTGCGGGCAATGCGTAAGCGTGTGCCCCACGGGCGCGTTGATGGAAGTTTCGGAAATCGAAAAGGTGGACGAAGCGATGAAAGCGGGCAAGTACGTGGTGGTGCAGACGGCGCCTGCGGTGCGCGCGGCGCTCGGCGAAGAATTCGGCATGCCCGTAGGCACGCTGGTTACGGGTAAAATGGTGGCGGCGCTTAGGCGGCTCGGCTTTAAAAAAGTGTTCGATACCAACTTTGCCGCCGACCTTACGATTATGGAAGAGGCTACCGAGCTTCTGCATCGCATGAAAACGGGCGGCACGCTGCCGATGATTACTTCCTGTTCGCCGGGGTGGGTGAATTACTGCGAATATTATTACGGCGATTTATTGCCGCACCTCTCTTCGTGCAAATCTCCGCACGAGATGTTCGGCGCGATTCTGAAGAGCTATTATTGCGAAAAGACGGGCATCGATCCCCGCGATATGTTTGTGGTTTCGATTATGCCCTGCACGGCGAAGAAGTACGAAAAAGAACGCCCGCAGCTGCAGAAAGACGGCGTCAAAGACGTGGACGCGGTGCTTACGACGCGCGAACTCGGAAAACTTATCAAGCGTTCCGGGATTCGTTTCGATATGCTGCCCGAAGAACAATTCGATAACGACTTCGTGGGCGAATACACCGGCGCGGGCGTGATTTTCGGCGTAACGGGCGGCGTAATGGAAGCGGCGTTGCGTACGGCGATTTATACGGTTACGGGCAAGGAACCCGAAAAGGCGGAGCTTACCGAAGTGCGCGGCTTCAAAGGCGTGCGCGAGGCTGCATACGATTTGAACGGTACAAAGGTGAAAATTGCCGTGGCGCACGGCATGAAGAACGCAAAAGTACTGCTTGACGACATCCGCGCGGGAAAGAGCGAATATCAGTTCATCGAAATTATGGGTTGCCCCGGCGGGTGCGTCGCGGGCGGCGGACAGCCGTATGTGCGCCCTTGCTTCCTGCCGAACGAGGGTACCGATATTCTGGATACGTATAAGGAAAAACGGGCGGCGGCGCTGTATAAAGAGGACGAAAGCAAAACGTACCGTTTTTCGCATCGGAATCCGCAGATTATCGAACTGTATAAGGAGTACCTCGGCGAGCCGAATTCGCATAAGGCGCACGAGTTGCTTCACACGACTTACGAGGCGAAAGAAAGATTCAATTAAGCCGTTCGGTCGTGTAAAACAGGATAAAATGCGACAATATCAAGGAAGCTAAATCGGAGCCGTCGGAGATATCCGGCGGCTTTTTTGCGCGAAAAAACAGGACGTCGCGCGGAAAGTAAAGCGATAATCGCGGCGCGTAACGGAAGAATTTATATAAGAGAAACGGCTCGATTCGGCGCTGTACGGAAAACCCGCGGCGGAATCGGAACAACGAACAAAAACACAATTTTACAGAACATTTCTCTATTGAAAAAAAGAAAGAGGCATGATATAATAAGTATTATCAGGAAAAATTTCTGAAAGAATAACGCAACGGAGAAACCGATGAACGAGCAGGAACGGAATCAAAACGGATACAACGGTGAAATTACGGAAGAATCGCCTTCCCGCAGCGAATATTTTTCGTGGATCAACAATACGAACGAAGGCTCCACAGAGGCGCAGACGCTGGCGAATCTTGCCTTTTTTGCCGAACTGAATAAAAAGTACGGCATGCGGCTGGATATTTACGCGTGGGACGCGGGAAATCTTGACGGCGCGGGCGAAGGTTACGGCAATCCGGACGGAGAAAAATTGCGTGCGCAATATCCCCGCGGCTATGCGCCGATAGCGGAATATGCGGCGGCATGCGGCACGCGGCTGGGCGTCTGGGGCGGCGCCGACGGCTACGGAGATACGGAGGAAGAGGCGGAAAAACGGAGAAATATTCTTGTTTCGTTGTGCCGCGATTATCGGTTCGGTTTGTTTAAATTCGATACGGTGTGCGGGGTACTGCGCGAAAATAAAAAGGAAGAATTTGCAAGGACGATGCGGGAATGCAGAAAGTATTCGCCCGATCTGATTCTTCTGAATCATCGGAACGATCTGGGAAAATATCAGTCGTACGCCACCACGTTTTTGTGGGAGGGGCTGGAAACGTATACCGACGTGCATTGTTTCAACCGCCGGACGGCGCCGCATAACCGCGCGTACATTTTTTTCCGCGGGCATACGCCGCAGCTGAAACGGCTTACGGAAGATCACGGCGTTTGTATTTCTTCTTCGGTGGATTATTTCGAGGACGATCTGATTTATCAGGCGTTTAACAGATGCCTGATTCTTGCGCCGGAAATTTACGGAAATCCTTGGCTTCTGCGCGACGACGAATATGCGATTATGGCGCGGATTTTCAATTTACACAGGAAATACCGCGACATTTTGACGCACGGCATGCTTCCAAAAACCGATCTCGGCGATAACGCGGTGCTTCGCGGCGACGACAAGCGGCGGTTTCTTGCCACGGGCAACGGCAGCTGGAACATTCGAAAAATTTCTGTGCCGCTTAACGAAAGCGTGGGGCTTGCGCAGTGCGGAAAAGTGTGCGTGATTCAAAGATTTCCCACGGAAAAAACAATCGGCTGTTTTGCTTACGGCGAAACGGCGGAAATTTCTCTGGCGCCGTTCCGAGCGGCTCTGATAGAAATTTGCGCCGCGGAAATTGCGGGCGAGGCGATTATCGGCGCGGAATACGAAGTGCTGCACGAGGACGAATCCGGCAGGACGGATAAAGCGAAATTGCTTTGCGGCAACGGAACCGAAAAAAACGAGGATGAAGTTTATCTGGTAAATTTTTCGACGGGCGCGAAAACCCGTCTGCAAATTCCCGGCGGACATTTAGCCGATCATCGCGAACGCGTGCCGCAAAAAATCGGCGCGCTGCACGCCGCTCCCGTGCCGGCGGATAGCGAATATCTGTACGAAACGGCATGTTTTGCGGCGGACAACGAATCGATGGAACGGCGGAGTTTGCTGCGTTCGGGCAAGACGGCGATGGATTCCGTGAAAAAAGCGCGGGAGTTTTTCTTTTCGCAGAAGTCGTATCGTCTGCGCGGCGTCGATACGTCGATTCCGTTCGACGGAAACGAAAACACGTGTTTCGACGTGAAGTCGCGTTCGTATATCAACCACGACGGCAGGACGGGCTTCCGCGTGGAGGGCGGCTGCCTGCGCGTGGATTTCGGGGCGGAATATGCGGCGGACAGGCTGGAAATAGAATATTTCGACGCGGACAAAAAGGACGGAATGTTTTTTGAACAGATTCCGCAGGACGGAGAAGTTTCCGCCGATTTGCGCAAATGGAGCGCCGCAACGTTGAAAAAAATAGCGACGGTGCGCCCGGAAAGAAACGAATTTTTATATTTTTACAGCGATACGCCCGGTACGGCGGAGGGGCAAAGAAAACGAGCCGTTTATACGGTTGCCGCGGATGAGGGAAAAATCCGATATTTCCGCACGCCGTGCCCCGTGGACAGAATTTATTCGATTCGGCTGTTTTCGGGAAGCGAAGAAATCTCATTGAAACAGGCGAAACTTACGAATCTGTTTGCGGCGTATGCGAAAAAGCGGACGAAAGCTTATGCGGAGAGGGCGATTACGTTGAAAGATCTGCCGGAATATCCGTATCTCGCCGTGGCTCTGGAAGGGAAAACAGGCGAGGAAAACGTGGTTTGTCTGGCGGAAATCGGCGGTAAAACATACGGATTTCCTTTCCGCGCTCCCGCGTATCCTTCCAACTCGTTCGAATATCCCGTGCATCCGACGGACGGAAATTATACTTTCTTTCTGCCGCTGAAAAAAGAATGGGAGGGGCGGAAAATTACTCTGAAAGCGCTGTTTGCGGCAGATCGAGTGCCGACGGACGTGTATCTTTGCGACGGACATCAAGAGAGAAAAGGGTTGGAAATCTCGCTCCGTTGAATCTCGGTTTTACCGCGAAAAAGAACAAATGCACAATATTATAGAACATAACGTTCTTGAAATCAGCGCTTTTGTGTGTTATAATGTTTAGCGAAATGAGAAAAAGGGCGGAAAGCGTTAGGTAAGATAGGAAGCGAAAAATCTTTCGTTTCAATCAAAATACATAAATCAGAACGATTTATTAAGGAAGCAAAAAGAAAAATGGACAGAATTTTCACTGTTGCGATTATCGGTTGCGGTTCGCGCGGGGCGGAAGCGTACGGCAGAGAAATGTTCGAACAAAAGGACAAATGGAAAATCGTTTCCGTTTGCGATACGAATCCGGTGAAAACGGCGAAATACGGAGCAATATTCGCCGTATCGGAAGAAAACAGATTCTGCGACGAATTTGAATTTTTTAAGAAAAAACGCGCCGACGCGCTGATTATAGCCACGATGGATAACGATCACGTGCGGCAGTGCAAGCGGGCGTTGGAACTCGGTTACGACGTGCTTTTAGAAAAGCCGATTACGGCAAACGAAGAAGAATGCCGCTCTTTGCTGGAAGCGCATCGGCGTTACGGCAAAAAAGTGATGGTGTGCCACGTGCTGCGCTATGCTCCGGCGTTTGTGAAGCTGAAAGAACTGCTGGAGAAAAAAGTGTGCGGCGAACCGGTGATGATAGATTCTATCGAGCAGGTTTGTTACTGGCATCAGGCGCATAGTTTCGTGCGCGGCAACTGGCGCAACAGCGACGAAACTTCGCCGATGATTCTGCAGAAGTGCTGCCACGATTTGGATTTGCTGCAATATTATGCGGAATCCCGTTGCGAAAGCATTTCGTCCATCGGAGATCTGCGCTTTTTTAAAGCCGAAAACAAGCCGGAGGGCGCGGCGGACCGTTGCGCGGATTGCAAACTTTGGAAAGATTGCACGTACAGCGCGCAGAACATTTACATAGGCAACTGGAAGAGTATCGGTTCTCCCGAAAATTGCTGGCCGTACAATGCCATCACCACTGCGGTGCCGCAAACGGAAGAAAATCTGACGGAAGCGATAAAAACGGGTCCGTACGGGCGGTGCGTGTTTGCCTGCGATAACAACGTTGTGGATAATCAGATTGTTATGGTGCATTTTCGAAACGGCGTGAACGCGAATCTCAGAATGACGGCGTTTACCGCCGGCGGCGGAAGAATTATGAAATTTTACTGCACGCAGGGGGAAATCGATTTCGAGGACGCGCTGAACAGAATCGCGGTGAGGCGTTTCAATCGGCCGGAAGAAATCATCGACGTGAATACGCTGCATTTCGAGGGCGGGCACAACCACGGCGGCGGCGACGGCGGGTTGATTCACGCGTTTTACGAATGTCTTTGCGGCGAGGAAAGTGCGCCTACGGGGCTGGAAGCTTCGGTGGAAAGTCATCTGATGGCGTTTGCGGCGGAAAAATCGCGTCTGCACGGCGGCGAACCGTACAAAATTCATAAAGACGAATCGGAACGACGTTAAATTTGAGAAACGGAGGAATGAGATGAAAAACGAAAACAAAAAGGCTATCCGGTGCGCGGCGGTTTTTGCGGCGCTTGCCATGGGATTCGGCGGTTGCGCCGCAGGCGCCGAAACAAATCGCGGCAGCATGAAATTGCTTGGCGAAAGCGGCGAGGGAACGGCGCAGGTGAAACGTTACGGCTACGAACAAAACGCCGTACCGGGCTACAAAACGGTCGCGTTTGAAGAAACGGAAGATTTATGCGCCGATAACGAGGGCATGGGCTGGGTAATTCTGGAAGAACCGCTGTACGGAGGTCTGCCTTCGCTCGGTTATAAGGGCGTTTATCCCGAAGTGAAACAGATATCCATGTCTACCGGCTGGTCGGTGGTGGAAACTTCGCCCGGCGAGTTCAACTGGAGCGTGCTGGACGAAACCATCGCGTACTGGGCGGAACAGGGCAAAACGATCAATCTCAGACTTTGCACTGACGGACTTGTATTGAATCAGGGCGTCGTGAACGGTTGCCCCGCTTGGTTGTTCGAAGCGCCGTACAATGTGCCTAGCGTGGTACACGACGGGCAGACGTACGCCGATTTATCCAACGAAAAATATATGGAACGGCTGAAAATCTTCCTGGAAGAATTCGCGACGCATTATACAAGCAAAGATTATCCGTATGCCGACGCCATCGAAGTGGTGGAACTCCGCGGCTACGGCATGGTGGGCGAATGGCACTCCGGCTGGAGCAGCTACGGCAGCCTTGAAGATCGTTCGAAAATGCTTTGCGACGTCATCGACGCGTGGCGCGAAGCCTGGGGCGATAAACTGCTGGTTCTTTCCTGCACGTATGAATTCGGTTCGTACATGACGGGGATGACCAACGCGGCTTCGTATGAAGATTTCATGTATTACATGGGGTACGACCATGCGTTGCAGCTGGATAACATCGGCTGGCGGCGCGACGGCATCGCGTTTGCTTTACAGGAATACGACAGCCGTTTCGCCAACGATTATTTCTATCTGAACACGGGCGTTCCGCTCTGCGGCGAACTGGGCGACGGATACGCGAAACACGGCGACGATTCGCCTTATCCGCTGTTCGAGGCGCTCAGCGAGGCGTTGCATAAGTGGCGCGTGAATTACAACACTGCTGTAGGTTGGGTGGCGCAGGATTTCGCCGACGTGGTGAAGAACGATAAAGAGTGCGTGGAATATTTCAACCGCATGATGGGCTTCCGTTTCGTTCCCGATACCGTCAGCTATTCCCACGGCGTGAAAGCCGGCGATAAGTTTTATCTCAATTCGCTTTGGAGCAACAACGCGATGGGGCGTTGCTGGAAAGATTACGACCTTTCCGTGTATTTCGAGGACGCCGACGGCAACACGGTGTATACGGGAACGGACGAATCGTTCAACCCCGCATCGATCAACGGCGGCGAACCGCATTTCTTCGATCTGGAATACGATCTGCCCGCTTCGCTGCCCGCGGGAACGTATACCGTGAAATTCGCGATGACCGATAAAAACGGCGTTCCGAAAATCGAAATGCCGATAGCGGGAAAGGACGCGGATAAAAAGTATTACCTCGGCGAGGTTACGGTGGGCGATACGGCGGCTAAGAAACTTGCCGAAGTGGATTCGCTGGACGGCGATACGGCTTTCAAAGCGATCGGCACGGGAAAAATTACCGACAGACTGGTAACCGTGAACGGTTCGAAAGCGATTGTCGGCGGCGGCAACGGCGTGTTTGCCGAAGGAATGCCGCTGGAAAACGGTAAAACGTACTACGTGTCTTTCGATTATAAAACGAATATCGAAAAATCGGCGATTAAAATCAACATGCAAAGCAAATATCTCGTGGGCGCCTACAACGCGGAAAACGGCGTCTGGGGAGATAAGTACGAGTGGCTGGACGTTTCGAATAATGTTTCTCACCGCACGGCGACGATTACCGTGCCCGACGACGGAAAGCAATACAAACTCAGCTTCGGCGCCGCCGAAAACGCGGCAATTGCGGCGTTTGACGATATTTCCGCGGTTACGGCGGATAAACAGGACGTCGGCTTTAAACTGAATCCTGCGTTTGCAACGAAGGAAGAGGACGGTTCGTATACCATTTATTCGCAGAATACGCCGTACTGGGCGGACGGATTGCAGCTGAAAAACGAACTCGGCGCGCACGAAACGTATATGCTTACGTTCGATGCGGCAACAACAACGGAAATTTCGGGCGGCGGCTTCTTCTATGCGATGATTACCGATCCGAACGCCGACCCGGACGATAAGAACGGATATATCGAAAGCTTCTCGTTAAAGCGCATCGGTTCTTTCTGGAAACCCGCGGATACGGGGTATACGAAGTATTCGTACGTGTTCAATACCGACGATTATCCCGAAGGTTCGCACGTGGTGTTCGGCGTGCGCGATCGCGGCGGCGTGAACATTAAAAACATTACGCTTACGAAACTTTCGAGCGACGAATCGTACACGCGGGACGCGGTGGCGGTGAAACATAACGTAGTGCCCGAAAAAGGAATCGACGCAGACGGCAAGGGCGTTGTGGAAAACTTCGAAGCGGGCGTGTTCAACGGCGGCTGTATGTATCCCGGCATCGGTTCTACCGGCATTATTTCAGGCAACCCCGAATATCTCATCAGCGGTAAGTATTCCTGCTATGTAGATAACACGCATTCCACGGGAAACGCATGGGAGTTCAACGTATTCTGCAATACGAATCTTGCGGATATGAGCCTTTCGGTAAACACCACGTACCGCCTGAAATTCAAATATAAAGTGGTGAAAGACGAAAGCGCGGCCGACGGCGGTTACTTCTATTGTCTGGCGCGCGAAGACGGTACCTTCCTGCACGATACGGGCGTATACGAATGGCGGAAAGGCGATTACGAAATCGGCGAAGTGTATTCCGTGGAATACGAATTCACCACGGGTTCGCAGGGCAGATATTACCTGATGTGGGGTATCCGGTTCGGCGGGGCGATGGCTATCGACGACGTGGTGATTGAAAAGGTGGAAACCCCTTCGGGACAAACGAAACCGAAAGTAACGAAAGGGCATGCCTATACGGTAACGGACGAAGTGCTTTATAAACGTTAAAGCGCCCGCATATAAACAATGAAAGTACGATTAAGGAGATAAATACGATGAAAAAATCAATTCGCATAATCGGCGGCATGCTTGCCGTAACTACAACGTTGCTGACGCTTGCTTCCTGCAAAGCGTCGCCGTCCGGGAAAGACGATGACGATACGTTCGGCGGAAACGGCGGCAAAACCGTGGTGAGATATTATTCGTTTAACGACGAACAATCGAATAAAGAGCTGAAAGCAGCCATCGAAGCGGATTTCTATAAAAAGAATCCGGACATCAAAATTCAGCTGGAAATTTCTACGGGGAATTTCTATTCCAACCTTCTCAACGATATTTCGGGCAAAAACGAAGCGGACGTATTCGGCATGGAGCCGGGCGAAATTTATCCGTTTTTAAGCAAGAACTATCTTGAACCTCTGGACGATTATTTCGCCGCATCGGAAAATATTTCGTTGGACGATATATGGGACATCAACAAGCAGGCGTATACGTACGACGCCGCGACGGATACGTTCGGCAAGGGAAAAACCTACGCCGTGATGAAAGACTGGACGACGGACAGCATGCTGCTGTATAACCGCGATTTGTTTTCGCAGGAACAGCTGGCGGTGATCGAGAAAGATTCCGACGGCGACGGCATCGCCGATCCGCTTACATTCGAACAATTCAAAAAATTGTGCGACGAACTTCTGGTGAAGAAGAACGGAACGATTACGCAGTATTCGTTTTTACCGGGGCTTGCCGAAGCGAAAGTTCTGGCGCAGTTCCTTACAAACGCGGGCACTTCGTGGTTTAATTCTTCTACTTACGAATCGACGTTTTTACAGCAGAACGTAAAAGACGTAGTGAAATACTATTACGATATTTTAGCAAAAAACGAGGTGAACAATACCGGCGCTTCGATGCTTCCGCTGTTCGCGCAGGGGAAAGTAGCGATGATTATGAGCGGTATGTACGCCGTGGAATATTACGGGCTGGATAAGCTGAATCTGGGCGTGGCGTATCCGCCTGCGAAAGCCGGATGCGAATCAAAACCGTACACGACGGGCTGCGTGGGCATGGCGATTTCCGCCCGTTCGAAGGTAAAGAAAGCCGCGTTTAAATTCGTGGAGTGGTATCTCGATTATATGGGCGAAAAATCGGCGGAGCGCGCGCTTAACTTCCCCGCGTTGAAAAAATATGCCGAAGAGTATATTCTGAATCCCGAAAAGAACACGAACGCGGTGCGGCTGGCTGCGGCGCAGAAATTCTACAAATCGCTGGATAAAGCAGTGGTGATCGACCGCAATAAATATTGTTCGCAGGCTTCTCTGGAGAGCATCGAATTTATGTATACGGGCGAATATCTCGAAGGGGCGATGACGTTCGACGAGTTCTGCGAAACGCTCGATTACGAAGTGAATAAGCGCGTAAGGCTGGCAAAACAATCGTAAAATTGCCGAAGGGAGGAGTTTTATACCGATGACGAGGGAAAAGAAAACGACGTTATCGTTCTTTGCGTATATCAGTCCGTGGCTTCTGGGCTTTGCCTGTTTCGGATTGTTTCCGCTTGTGTATTCGCTGTATATCAGTTTCTGTCATTATCAGATGGGAGGAACGCCCGTATTTGCGGGATTTCAGAATTACATCGATTTGTTCAAATATGAAAAATACTTTTTTACCACGCTGAAAAACACGTTTGTGTTCATGACGGCGACTACGGTGTTCGGCATGGGGCTCGGATTGCTGTTTTCGCTGATGATCAACGCCGTGCCGGAGGCAAAGAGATTTTATCAGACGGTGTACTATCTGCCTGCTATTCTGCCCTTCATCGCGGGAACGATGCTCTGGGAATCGATGTATGCGAAATACGGTATTCTGAACGGGATTCTCACCACGATGGGGTTTGACAGAGTTTTGTTTTTAGGACACAAAAACGCGATGAAAAGTCTTGTGGTAATGTCGGTGTGGGGCGGCGTCGGCGGAAAAATCACCATGTTTCTTCCGGCGGTGGCGGGCGTGCCGAAAGATCTGCTTGAAACGATGGATCTGGACGGCGCGAACGCCTGGCAGAAGTTCTGCCACGTTACTTTGCCCATGATTTCGCCCACGATTTTCTATCTGCTGATTATGGATATCATCGGCGGCTTGCAGGCGTACGGACCGATGATGATGCTGGGCGGCGGAACCGCTACGATTACCGCAACGCTGCAGATTTACAACTACGCGATGATCGATCACACGATGGGCTATGCAAGCGCGTATGCGTGGATCATTTTCCTGATTGTGCTTGCGGTAACGTTTGTGTTCTTTAAATTCGGCGGAAAGAAGGTGTATTATGTTGACGAATGATATGATATCCGATGCTTCCGTTCTTTCGCCCGAATCGGGAAACGGATTGAAAACACCCGGCAAAGTAACGAAATTTCACGACCGGAAAAAAGCGCGGAGAAGAAGCAATATTATTCTGTATACGATTCTCTCTCTGGTGGCGGTGCTCATGGTGCTGCCTACGCTGGTAATGCTGTGTTCTTCGCTGAAATCGTACGACGATTATTATTCGCTGCAGTTTCATCTGTTGCCGCGCGACGGAGTACATTTCGATAACTACGCTCGTGTGTTTACTTCCAGCGAAAATTTCCTGTTGTGGATTAGCAACACGCTGTTTTTAATCGTTACGAACACGGTGCTTTGTACGGTTTCCACGTCGATGGTGGCATACGGTTTTGCGAAATTCCGTTGTAAAGCGTCAGGCGCGCTGTTTATGGTGCTGCTTGCCACGATGATGATTCCTTGGGCGGTAACCATGGTGCCTTCGTATCTGCTGTGGGCGCGGCTCGGACTGACGGATAGCTTCTATCCTTTGATTCTGCCGAGCGTCGGCGGCAGCGCGTACTATGTGTTTATGTTCCGCCAGAACATGCGCGGGATTCCCAACGAGATTATGGAAGCTGCGGAAATGGACGGCGCGAATTCGCTGACGAGATTATTCAGAATCGTTCTGCCCAACTGCATCCCCGTCATCGTTACGATGGTGCTTTTTACGGCAATGGGCATCTGGGGCGATTATCTCGGACCGCTCATTTATCTGCGCCGTCCCGAAAAATTCAATATTTCCCTTGGCATCAACATGCTTCGTTCGCAAACGACGCAGGGGAAACAGGATACGCCTATGCTGCTTGCGGCAAGCGTTTTAATGGCGATACCGTCCATGATTATGTATTATACGGGCACGAAAATTTTTGCAAAAGGCATTTCGCTGCAAGGCGGCGTGAAAGGCTGAGTTTTACAGGAGTACGATAAGAGGTAACGACGGATGAACAAAATTATTTTCGATACGGATATCGGCGGAGATTGCGACGACGCGGGCGCGCTTGCGATTCTGCATGAAGCGCAGAATGCGGGAAAGGCGGAATTGCTTGCCGTTACGCTGAGCACTTCCAGCCCGTACGCCGCGGGCTGCGCGGACGCGATTAACCGCTATTACGGCCATATCGTGCCGATCGGGCAGACGGAAACGAAAGCGCCCGGAGAGGACGAAAACTTCTACGAAGATTCTTACGGAAAGGCGATTTCCGAGGCTTTCGAAAACGGGTATCCGAAAGAAGAAAAGCCGCAAAGCGCCGTGAGATTGTTGCGCAGGCTGCTTGCGGAAAATACGGGCGAAAAAATTACGATTGTCGCGGTGGGAAATTTCGAAAACCTTGCGGCGCTTCTTACAAGCGGCGCCGACGATATTTCTCCGCTGACGGGCAAAGAACTTATGCTTGCGCAGGCGGAACGCGTTGTGGCGATGGCATGCTTCTTCCCTTCGGAAAGCGTACCCGAAGTGTGGTTCGGCGACTGGAAAATGGAAGCGGAATTCAACGTTGCCGTAGATATTCCGTCTGCCCGCACAACGTTGGAAGAATGCCCCGTACCCGTGTATTTTTCGCATTATCTTACCGGAATGAGCGTGCTTACGGGCGCTCGGCTGATGAAAAAGGACGAAAAAAACCCCGCGGGGCGGAGCTACTACGTACATTCGAAAGGTAATCGTTCTTCGTGGGATCCCGCTGCGGCGTTTTTTGCCGTATACGGTTGCGGCAAGGCGTTTGAAATCAAGCGCCGCGGCAAAGTTACGATTAACGAAAAAGGCGTTTCCTTGTTTCAAGAAGACGCCTCGGGAAGCCATTATTTAATCGATTACATCGGCGAATCTTTGGCGGAAACCGCCTTGGACGAAGCGATGTGCGGAGAATATTCCGACGACGAAAACTAATCGTCGTCGTGCAGAGTAAAAAAGTTCTTATCGGTTTCTTTGTTGAATTGTTTAATCGTGCGGTAGCGCGAACGGAATTCGGTGGGAGAGCAGTCGCATTTTTTCTGAAACGTTTTGCAAAACTGCGTGGTGGAAGAAAATCCCGCCATTTCCGCAATTTCGTAAACGCGCAGATTCGGGTTCTGCAATAAAAGCTCGGCGGCGCGTTGCAGGCGGAGATTCTGAAGATAGCGATAGGGCGGCTGTTTCATTACCGATTCGAACAAAGTGGAAAAATAAGAACGCGATACGTACAATTCGTCGCAAAGCGAGGAAATCGTAATCGGTCTGCTTAAATTCAGCTGCATGTATTTGATGGAACGATCGATGATAGAGGAGAAAAACGCCTGATTTTTGGAATTTGACACGTTGAATTTAGCGGCGAGGTTGCCAAGCAGCGAAAAACACGAAGCCGTGGCGCGGAAAGAAAACGCCGGAGAATTTTCGTCGGCGGCGTCGCGCGCATAGGAAAGCAGTTCGGTTAAAGGCTGAATGTCTTTATCCGAATAATCGAAAACGGTAACGCCTTTCAAGCCGCATTGTTCAAACAAAACGCTGCAATCCGTTCCCGAAAACGCCACCCAGCAATATTTCCATTGCGTATCTTTTTCGGCGCCGTAATCCACAAGATCCTGCGGCGAAATCACAAACGCTTTGCCTTTCGACAGCGAATATTTTTTGGAATTGCTGCAAAAAAATCCGTTGCCTTCCAGCACGAAATGCACAATGTAATTTTCACGATGAATCGGCGTATCGAGAAACGGTCTTTCGTTGTTTTCTTCGCCGAATTCCACCAGATTTATCCCTTTGTAGGTGGGCTGGTAGTTGATGTAAGTGAGCATATACGGATTGCGGATAATATACACGGCTGAATTCGCTCCCTTGAAATTTCGGTGTAAATATTGTAACATAAAAAGAACAAAAAAGCAATAAAAAATTCAAAAATTTTATTGCGCGTTTAAAAAAATGTAAATAAACGGAAGATATCTCGTTAACAGCCGTATAAATATCTGATATACGGCAGAGCAGGGGGAGATGTTTTTCCGCAAGGAGGAAATTTATGGCAAACAAAAAGACAACAAAACGCACGGCGGCAATCTTTGCCGTGATCGGTGCGCTGTCGCTTACGGGCGGCGTGCTGGCGCAAAGACGTGAGGGCGCGCATGCGGAGGGACGGAAACTTTTGTATTCCGCGGATTTCGAAAATCTGAATACTTCCGCCACGGCAGGCGAAATTTACGGCGCAACGCATTTCGCCGGCGCAAACCGTTCGATCGAAGAAGCTTCGGCTGCCTACATCGAAGCGCCGTATTCGTTTTTCGATAACGGCTGCCAGAACGGGACGCTTTATCTTGATTCGGGCAGAGGGGTGAGCTCGACGGATACGGATAAAACGTATACGATTACAATGAAAATTCAGCCGTACGGGCTGGTAAGCAATACTACGCTGGGAATTACGGGCGAAAACAATGCGGCATACAATTCGGTGGTTATTCTCAATGCCGACGGAACGTCGTCCGCCGCAAACTACGGCAGCGAGAAATATGTCAACCTTGTTTCCGCCACGAAAGACGACGCCGGATGGTGGACGGCGGAATTTACGGCGCAGGGCACGGGCAGCTACATATTTTTCAACTTTTTTATGAATACCACCGATTATGCTACGGCAAACGCCGAGAAAAACACAGGTTTGCGTCTGATGAATTTTACGGCGAAGTGCGGCGATGCCGTCGTATACGATTTTGGCGCGCCCGCAGGTCTGAGCGGCGAAGCCGCGATTTTCGGCGCAAGCGGTTTTGCGGGTATCGCAAATGCGAAAACAACGGCGTCGGGCGTCACGGGGAAATCGTTGAAAACCGTATACGACTTTTTCGGCACTGCCGAAGGCGGCTGGCAGAGAGAGCCTTTGTACATAAACGAAAACGAGCTGAACGTGAATATGGAAGCGGGCAAAAAATACGTTGCGCAATACGACGTGCGCCTGTTCGGCAGAGTAAATCAGGCGATCTGCATTTTCCGGCAGGGCTCGAACGATACCGATTCGCAGGTGATTTTAAAATCCGACGGCTCGTATCAGACGGTGGAATATAAAGATACGAAAATGTTCGATAACGTTTCCGTTGCTTGTGAGGGCGGCGTATTTCACGTACGCGTTACGCTGAACGGACTCGGCGGGTTGTTCAAGCTGGAAACGCTGATGAATTCTTCCGACGCCGACGGTGCGAACGCCGCGAAAGATACGGGGCTGTATTTCGATAATTTTGCGATTTACGACGTAACGGACGGCGATACCGATCCCGTAGAACCTGCGGACCCCGCAACGTTCGAATATACGAAGCTTTTCGGGCAGACGTTCAACGCGGTGGATTCTTCCGTTTCCGGAAGCGACGCGATGTTCCACGCTTCGAAATTCGCGGGGCTTTCTTCCGGTACGCTGACGATCGACGAGCAGGGCATCGACGGCACGAAATCGCTGAAAGGCGTTTATGCGTTTTACGATGACGGCGGCTGGCAGAAAGATAATTTATACCTCGATGCCGGCGCGACGGGCGGAACGGCGGAGGATAAACTTTACCGCATTTCGTTTGATTTAAAACCGTTCGGCGAATGGGATATGGTGTACGTCGGCTTCCAGACTCCTGCGGGAAAAATCGATTACCTCCGGCTGAACGCAGACGGAACTTTCGCGAAAGAGGGCGACGCGAATATTATCGTGAAACATACGGTTACCTACGCCGACGGCGTTTTCCGGGTGGACGCGTACATGAACGGCACGGGCGGATACATTTTTAATTTCTTCAATCTGCATTCCGGCAATCCCGCTACGGCGAACGCGGAGAAGAATACGGGCGTGCTGCTGGATAATTACGTATTCGCGCAGAAAAAAGAACCGGAAGCGCCTTCTTTGAATAAAAAGGCGGCAACCTATAACGCGGCGGCGGAAAAAGATTTTTCCACGTACACGAATCTTGACAGCATAGCGGAAGTGAAATTCGGGGAAACGGTGCTTGAAACAACGCAATATACGTTTGCGGACGGCGTGCTTACCATAAAAGAAAGCGTGATGAAAGGGCTGCCTGCGGGAACGCACGCGCTTACCGTTACCGATGAGAAAAATACCGTTGTTGCGGCGGAAATCAACGTGATCAACGTGAAAACGGGCGCCGATTACGTTGCGGACTTTGCCGATATGCCGGAACTGACGGGCGATCAGGATTCGAAAGATATGTTCTTCCGCAGCAGCTTTATGGATCCCGGCGTACAGCGCGTATTCACCGAAGATTTCGACGGCAACAGAACGATTAAATTCGTATCTTCTTCCGTAGATTCCGACGAGTTCACTTCGATGTTCCAGACGAACCCTCAGGACGGGCGCCTGAACATGATGACGAAAGACAAATGGCATACGATTACCGCCGATTTCAAACCGGTGAACGCTTCGTTGTTACGTCTGCGTTGCCATATTTTCGATTCCGGAAAAGATACCGACTGGTGGTCGATGGAACTTGATCTGGCGGCGAAGAAACGCACGGACGACAACGCGCAGTCGAAATACGTGAACTTCGCGGTGGAAGAACTGGAAAACGGCTGGTACAGAGTATCGGTATCGTTCTTCTTCACGGGCGAAGAGTATTCGGATGCGGCGAGCGCGTATGTGATTTATTCTTCCGCCAAAGAAAATGCAGACGCCGTATGGTATATGGATAATTTCGAAGCGGATTCCGAATTGATTCCGTATTTTGTGGACGAAAACGAAGCGGGCTTTGATACGGCTACGAAAAAGGAAGCGTATCGCCTTGTGCAGCTTTACGATTTCACGGTAACCAAAGTTACGGCGGGCGACAAACAGCTTACGGAAAACACCGATTACACGGTAACCGCAACCCCCGTAGGTACTTATCGTCTGGCGATTACCAAAGCATTCTGCGAACAGTATTCCGCAGGCGATACGGTAGCTGTTTCGGTTCTGACGTCGAAAGGCAACACGCTGAATTTCAATCTGAATATCTTTGACAGCACGCCGTCGCTGCCTGCGGAAACGCTGACGTACGATAAGGCGCCGAAAAAGGATTTGTCTTTCGATATTTCGCTCGGCGGCTATGCGCTGGTTGCGATGAAAGAAGGCGAAACTGCGATTTCGGACGGCGTTTATTATATGGACGGCGACAAACTTGTGCTGAAACAGACGTATCTTAAGACGTTGACGAACGGCGCGCATGTGTTCACGATTGAAACCGCTTCGGGCGCGACGGGAACGTTTACGGTGGAAATTTCCGATTCGACGCCCGTCATTGCAGCGGTAACGCAGTATAAAAAGAACAGCGGCGCGCTGGAAATTGCGGTGGAAACGTACGGCAAAGAAATTGTTTCGGTGAAGTTGAATAACCGCGTATTGCAAAGCGGCGAATATACGTATGCAAACGGAAAACTGACGATCGCCGAATCGGTGATGAACTCTCTGGTTGCCGGAGAATATACGCTGGAAGCGGAAACGGTAGCAAGCGCTGCGGGGAAAATCGTTGTCTCCGACGAACCGCCCGTATTTGCGGACGGCGAAGCGAATGCCGTGAAAGGCAGCGATTTCGTGCTGACGGTGGACGTGAAGAATAAGACGGTGATTTCCGTATCGGTGGACGGTTTACCGCTCGGCGAGGGCGATTATACCTATGAAAACGGTACGCTTACAATAAAAGCTGCTGTTCTCGAAGAGATTGCTGCGGGCGAAAAGGAAGTGGAAATCGTAACCGAAGGCGGAAAGGCCGTGAGAACGTTCACGCTTACGGAAGCGCCGAAACAGGAAGAAAAGAAGAAAGGCTGCGGCGGTTCTGTGGCGGCGGGCGCAGCCGCGTTGTCGGCGGCGATTGCCGTGGCGTTTGCGGCAGGCAAAAAGAAACGCGACGAATCGGAAGATTAGTCTGAATATTTCGTTGCGGAAAAATTAAATATTCCGCGGATAAAACCGCGGAATATCGAAAAAAATTAAACAGGGCGTGTTCTCTTTATGTATTCTTTGGGGGACGCGCCCTCGTATTTTTTGAAGATTTTACAGAAATGCGATTGATCGTAAAAACCCAGTTCTTCGGCGACGCGGCGCACGGAAAGGGCGTTTTCGGATAAATACCGCTTGCTCTTTTCTATTTTCATTGCGGTGCGCAGCTCGGAAAACGTTTTTTTGTATTCCGCTTTGAAAAATCGCTGTAAGGTGGAAAGACTTACGGAAACGTGCGCTGCGGCTTCGGATTCGTTCATCAGTAAAAAATCGTCGCCCGAAATCATTCGTTCTATCCGTTCGCGGAGCGTTTCGCCGGACGACGAACCGCTAAGCACGTCGAAGATGCGGTAAAGAACGGATTTCACTCTGAAAGCGCCGCCGTAAGAAAAATTCGCTTCCGCGAGGTTTTTGAACAACAATTTCAAATCGCTTGTCGCATTGTTTGCGATGACGGATACGCTTTTATCTTCCAAAAATACGGCTTTGTCGGTTGCTTCGAAATCGGCGCATTGAAAATTAATCAGAGTGTCCCGCGTTTCCGCATACGTCTGCCCGGGAAAGCTATGTTCCGAAATATCCGCGTCGGTTAAGGAACGGAACGACGCTTTATAGCAGCTGCCTTTCGGCAGATACACCACGTCGCCCGCTGAGGCGATAAGTTTTTTTCCGTTTAAAAACGTGTACTCGATTTCGCCCGATTCCATCAGGCAAAAACCGAAATTCGGGCGCGGCACGCCGAGAAAAGAGTAATAGGCGTTGTGTCGCCAGCGTTGCGCCGCGGCGTAAACGCAGGTAAGGTTTATATCGTAATCTCTGTAACGTTTAAAAGGAAACATGATATAAAAATTATACCCGTAAATGCTTGAAATGTCAATAAAATTGACGTAAAAATACAAATTTGTGATAGATTTATCGTTGCGCCGAGTCTGCCGCGGGTGTACAATGAAAGCGTAAAATTACTTTCGGAGGTAAGATGATGAAAATACGGGCGGTTACGACGGATAAATACGGATTTAAACGCGAAATCGGCGCAACGGAAATCTTTGAAGAAATATACGGGGCGCAGCGCGTGGAGGCGAGCGATAAGCCTGTTACGGAAAGTTTTCTCGGGTTCGGTATAGCGCTTACGGGAAGTTCGTGCAGTCTATTGCAGAAAATGGATGCCGTCGCAAGGGCGGAAGTGCTTTCAAAGGCGTTCGGAAAAGAGGGGCTGAATTTGTCGCTTGCGCGTATTTCCGTCGGCTCAAGCGATTATTCGCCCGAATTGTACTGCTGCGAGGACGCCGAAGGTAATTTTACGATCGATAAGGATAAAGAATACGTTTTGCCCGTGCTGCGCGAAGCATTGAAAACGAACGAAAATCTGAAATTTTTCTGCGCGCCGTGGTCGCCGCCCGGAAGAATGAAAACGGGCGGTTCGATGTGCGGCGGATTTATGCGCGAAGGTTTTCTGGAAGAGTATGCGGCATATTATTGCGATTTTCTTGCCGCTTATCGTCGCGAAGGAATCGATATTTTTGCATTGACGGCGCAAAACGAGCCGGAAACGGATCAGATAGGGAAAATGCCTGCGTGTTTGTTTTCGCCGGAGCTGGAAGCGAAATTTATTTTTCTCATGCGCAAAAATCTGCGGGAACGGGGATTGAATCCGGAAATATGGCTGTGCGATCATAATTTCATTTATGTAAAGCGCGTGCTCTGGCAACTGAAAGAATATCCGGAACTGTTGTCCGCCGTAAACGGAGCCGCGTTTCATTATTATGCAGGAGGAGCGGAACAGACGGAAGCGATACGGGCGGATTATCCGCAGCTGGGGCTGCATTTCACGGAAGGCGGTCCGGGGCTGCACAATAATTATGCCGCCGATTATTGTAAATGGGGCGCTACCGTCTGCCGCGCGCTGAATCACGGTTTCAGAAGTTTTACGGGGTGGAATCTTCTTCTCGACGAATCGGGGGCGCCGAACATCGGTCCGTTTTTCTGCGGCGGTTTAATTACTGTCGATTCGGTAACGGGCGAACTTTCTTACAGCGGACAATATCGCGCTTTTTCGCATTTCTCACCGGTTGTTACTCGCGGAGCAAGCGTTTATCCGTGCAAAGTATACGATTCCGCGGTAACCGGAACGGCTTCTTATCAGACTGCGCCGATTGCGTGCGACGCAACGGCTGTAAAAGATAAAAACGGCGTATTCAGCCTGTTTTTTGTGAATCCCGCGCAGGAAAAGAAGCAAATTATGCTAAAACACGGTAAAAAAACCGTTTATTTCGAAGCTTTGCCCGATTCTCTTACCACATTGCAGATAGAATAGGGACCTACGCCCTTGAAATAAAAGTATTATGTGTGTCAGACATAATACAGTATAAAATTATATAAATCGCCTGAAATTATATAAAATATACGTTTTTTATTACTCTGTCAGATATAATTATAATGTCTGACAGAGTAGTCCGGCGAAATGAAAACATGCCTCCGATTGCCGTATCGCCGGCAAAGGAGTTTGTATCGACGGCATAGGAGTGTTTTATTAAAGAGAAAAAAACATGGCGTTTTTGAGGCGGAAAACAACGTGCGATTATAGCGATAAGAAAAACTTCCGCGGAAAGTTTAAAAAAACGCTTGAAAAAACGCGACAAAATAAAAAAAACGTGCTATAATGTTTTTCGGAAAACAAGATCGCTTTACGGTCGCGGGGCGCGAAAGCGCCGTGAGGAAAGTCCGGGCAGCACAGGACAGGGCGCCTGATAACGTCAGGTGAAGGCGACTTCAAGGAAAGTGCAACAGAAATATACCGCGGAAGCGATTCTCGTTTCCGTAAGGGTGGAAAGGCGAGGTAAGAGCTCACCGGCGCTGCGGTAACGCGGCGCGCCATGTAAACCCCGCCCGCTGCAAGATTGGGCGTTCGTCGCACAGGGTTGTCCGCCCGACGATCGCCGTGAATATCGCTGGAGCTTGCCGGCGACGGCAAGCGTAGATAAATGACCGTACACGACAGAACCCGGCTTACAGACGGTCTTGTTTTCTTTTTTTGCATAAAACGCCCGCAGAGCATTTTTCGGTAAACTCTCTGCGGGCGTGTTTTTTGAATGCGCTCTTAAAATTTAAATTTAAAAATACCTAAGGAAATCGCCTTGGCAACGCGGTGCTTTTTTCCGTATGGCAGCCGGGAGTATAACAGCCGGGGGTATGATTGTCGATTTCGGATAAAAGTCTGTATAGCTTTTCGGTAATTCAGTCGTTTTTCACATGCACGTCCATCTGATTGAACGGAATGGAAATGCCGTTTAAATCAAACGCTTTTTTAACCTGCTCGTTCATATCGAACAGCACGTCCCAGTAGTCCTCCGTTTTGCACCAGACGGGGCAGAAAAGATCGATGCTGCTGGCGGAGTGCGCGGTGATTCTTGCTTTCGGCGCGGGCTCCTGCAGAATTTTCGGGTTTGCGGCGGCGACATTTTTTACGATTTGTTCCGCTTTTTCGAAGTCGTCGGCGTAAGATATCGAATAAGTAAGGTCTACGCGCCGCGTATTTTTTTCGGTATAATTCACAATTTCGCTGGTGGAAAGTTTTCCGTTGGGCAGATAAACGATTTTGTTATCGTTCGTACGGATTTTCGTGTTACAGATAAAGATATCTTCCACGTATCCTTCGTAGCCGTTTGCCGCGATATAATCTCCGTCTTTGAACGGACGGGTGAAAAGCAGCAGCATGCCGCCCGCAAGGTTTGAAAGCGTGCCGTTGATGGCAAGCCCGACGCCGACGCCGAGCGAAGCGATTAACGCCGTGATTGCGCCCGTATCTATGCCCAGATACGCCACAAGCGATAACACAACAAGAATTTTCAAGCCGATTTTCGCGATGTAACCGAGCGTGCGATAAACGGTTTTATCCACGTGTTTAGTTTCTTCCTGTTTTCTGCTGCGCTTTTCAATCTGTTTGCTGATACGGTTGATAAGCGTAAACGCCACGATTAAAACAAGCAGCGCAACAAGAATTTTAATGCCGGTCGTCGTCAGCCAGCCCAAAACGGTTTCCTTTATTTTATTCCAGTCCATATATTTCGCTCTTATACAAATAAATTTTTGGTTTTTGCGTGCCGTTTATATAGCGTACGTGCTACGAAATGCGGTACACTCTGATTTCAAACGGTCGGAAATCGGTTGCGGACGATTCGGCGTCCGGATAATTGCAAAGGAGAATTTCCGTGCGTGCGTTTATAGGCATTGCGGGAAGAATAATTTCGTTATTCTTTTCGAAATTGACGGCGACTACGATTTTTTCGCCGTCGAGCGCGCGTTCGTAAACGAAACAGCCGTCGTTTTTCGTAACGTCTTTGAAAGAGCCGTATCTGATTGCGCCGCTTGCCTTGCGGAGCGCAAGGAGTTTTTTATAAAAAGCGAATATCGATTTTTCCGAAGCGCGGTCTTTTTCAAGATTGATTTCGTCGGCGCGCGACGGCATTTTCAGCCACGGCGTGCCGCTTGTAAAGCCATGTGCGCCCGATTCGTTCGTCCAGGCGAGCGGGCGACGGGTATTATCGCGGCTGCCGTAATTGATTTCGGCAATCAGTTTTTCCCGCGGCTTTTTATTGAGATTGTCGTGATAATAATTTACCGTTTCCACGTCGTTGAAGCAGGAAATATCGCTGTAAAACGAATTTGCAGAGCCGAACTCCTGCCCCTGATAAATAAACGGGATGCCTTTCAGCAGGTAAAACATGCCTGCGTACGCCGTGGCGCATTCGTAGCGGAATTCTTTATCGTTTCCGAGGCGGGAAAGAAAAAACGGCTGATCGTGATTATCGGTAAATAAAATATATAAAAGGTTGTGTTCCGCAGTGAAATTCTGCCATTTGACGAGTACGTTTTTAATGTCGTCGCAGCGGTAGGGCGCGGGATTGTATTTATCCGATCTTCCCAGCCCGATATGTTCGAACTGAAATACCGATTTCAATTCGTCGCGGTCTTTGCCGCAGATATCGCAGATGCTTTGCGCGTCGGACTGGCATTCGCCTACGGTGAAAAGATGCTTTGTTTTTTCGCGCCCGAACAGCTGCCGGATATATTCGTGCAGGCGCGGACCGTTCAGCATTTTATCGGCGGCAAAATCTTTTGAAATAAAATCCAGCACGTCGCAACGAAAGCCGTCTGCGCCGAGGTCCGTCCAAAAATCCACAACGTCGCAGCAAGCCTGCCGTACTTTCTGGTTTTCCCAGTTCAGATCGGGCTGCTGCACGGCGAAAGAATGCAGATAGTATTCGTTCGTCGCGGGGTTATATTCCCAGGCGCTGCCGCCGAAGCACGCCGTCCAGTTTGTAAGCGGTTTGTCCGCCCAGATATAATAATCGTGGTAGGGGTTATCTTTGGAAGAACGCGCCTGCCGGAACCAGAAATGTTCGGAGGAAGTGTGGTTCACCACAAGGTCCATGATGATTTTCATGCCGTTTGCATGCAGTTCTTCCGCCAGTTTTTTCCAGTCGTCCAGCGTGCCGAATTCGTCCATGATATCCCGGTAATCGGAAATATCGTAGCCGTTATCGTAATTCGGACTTTTATAGCAAGGGCAAATCCACACGGCATTCACGCCCAGTTCTTTCAGATAGGTGATTTTTTGCCTGATTCCGTTCAGATCGCCGATGCCGTCGCCGTTCGAATCGTAAAAGCTGCGCGGGTAAATCTGGTAAACGATTAAATCCTGAAAGTCGTCTTGTTTTTCCTGCATAATTTCTCCTTCGGGCGGAGGATAGCCGCCTGTTTTGTCCGGGTTCCGCGAAACTTTCTCCGGAAATCCCGACTGCCTATATTATATACTTATTGCGGCGGATAGTCAAATCAAATTTCATCGGTTCTCTTTCAAATATCTTCTTTTTACGGGGGAAATATACCCGAAATCGGGCGGAAAAGATACGCCGGGAATTATGTTTTTATTGTTTTTTTTCGTTTTTGGAGCGGATTTTTTTTGAAAAAAAACGTAAAAACAACCGAAAATCAGCCGTTTTACCCGTAAAAAATTATTGATTTTACCCTGAAAAACGGTTATAATGAAAATACGTAAGATTTTTTACGGGAATACGGTTTTTACGCGGGAGGGCAGGGAATGATTACCACGAATCTTTTGTTTTGTGTAAATTTCACATACGAAAAAGCCACGCTGGGCAAGCCGCACGCGCACCCCTGCTACGAAATCGTATATTACGTAAACGGCAGCGGCTGGGTGGAATTTCACAAAGAACGGCACACGTTCGAAAAAGATACGTTCATGCTGGTGGGGCCGAAAGTGCAGCATACGGAATTTGACGAGAAGGGCACGGAAGTGTTGTATATCGGGCTGGAAATTTTCGGAGAGGACGGTTACGCGGAGGGCATTTACAACGAATCGGATTACGGCATCAAAGAATATATGAAAAAAATCTATCGCGAAGTAACCAACCGCAACATATATTCCGAACAGTTGATCAACAGCTATTGCACGATTATCGCCATCAAGCTGATATCCGCGGCAAGAAAGCGCCCGTTGCTTTCGGCGGACAGAAATCTGGACAATATTCTCAACTACATCGATTCGAATTTCTGTTGCGAAATCGATACGGCGAAGCTGGCGGAAATGTCGGGGTACAGTTACGATCATTTCAGAAAAATTTTCGCAAAGAAATACAACGTCGGCGTGAACGAATATATTTTGCAGAAGCGTATCGAGCTTGCGGACAGGCTGCTTAGAAGCGGCAACGGAAAAGAATACTTAATCAAGGAAATTGCGGCGCGCTGCGGCTTTTCCTCCGTAGCGCAGTTCTGTACAAAGTACCGCGAAGTGATAGGCAGTACGCCCAACGAGGCGCGCACCCGCTATCTTGACGGGCTGAAAAATCTGGAAAAAGATAAGTTTTCGCCGTTATAAAATTCGGTTATATATTCTGAAAATCGGTTGTCTTTAATTTTTAGTATTGACAATCGATTTTTTTTATGCTACTATTTTTACGGAATTTATCCGAATTATACCATAAATAACGGAAAAATTTCCGTATTCAGGCAGTTTTGGCAAAGAGGAAGAGAAAAATGATAAATTTCAAAAAATGGTTGTCCGCTTTCGTTGCGGGCACAACAATCGCAACGTCGTGCTTCGGAGCCGCATGCGGCAAAAAGGATACCGCTTTGGATTCTTCGCACGGCATAGCGGATCAGAGCAATTTGTACGGCATGTGTTATCTGCTGGAAGAACGCAGCGCCGAAACGCTGGATATCGCCAACGAAGTGCTTCTGATGAAGAACATGGGCGTAAAAACGGTGCGGCAGTGGATGCATTTCCCTCATTTCATGTCCTCGCCTGATACGCTGAAACTCGATTGCGCCGCAACGAAAAACATGCACGAACTTCTGGCGGCGTGCGAAGCGGCGGGCATGACGAACATCGGTATGAATCACCACAACTTCAACGCAACAGGCAACACCGTTGCAAAACCCTATAAACGCGACGTATCGGAAGGAAGCGCGTATGTGGAATGGCTGAACGATTATTACGAATCGTGGCGCACGCTGGTGAAAGAATTTCCCGAAGTGAAATACTGGGAAATCGATAACGAAGTAAACAATTCCGATTTCATGTGGAACGGTTCTTCGCACGATTCGTATTCGGTGAAAGAGATGGCGGAAATCGCCGCGGATATGTTCTATTACGCTTCCCGCGCGATTCACGAAGAAAATCCGGCGGCGCAGACGGTGATGGGCGGACTTACCGAGCCGAAAGGGCTCGGCATGGGCAATACGGCAACTTTTTTACAGCTGTTATACGATAACGTGGCAAGCGGCGAATACGGATATTTTTACGGGGCGGAAGAAAAGAGCGGCGCTTCGAAAAACGCCGACGATTATTTTCAGATTGCCTGCTGGCATCCGTACATGCCTACGTTCAACAAAAAGAATTTCATAGAAATCAATAAAGAATATTACGATATCGTTCTGCAGAACGAGAAAAAACACAAAAAAGTATTCTTTACCGAAATCGGCTGGAACGATACCGTATGCAACGGCGAGCAGAACGCCATAAAATACATGGAAGAAATGTTCGATGCCTGCAAGCAGTTACCGTGGCTGGAAACGGTGAACATGTTCAAACTGTACGATGTGGGCAAGCTGAATAACTGGGACAGCGCCTACGAAGTGCGTTTCGGGCTGGTGCACGACCCCGATTATACGAGAACGTACTATAAACTCGCTTCGGAAACGCAATCGATCAATATCGCGGCGGACGGAAGATGCATTCCCGGCGCGCCGAAAAATAAAGCTTATGCTTTTCAGAGGCTTGCCGGAGGTTCGGGCGATTTGGAAGTACTTATGAAGAAGGGGAATTGACGTGATGAAAAAGAATTTTCTCGCAGCGGTAACGGCGGCGCTTCTATGTGCGGCTTCGGCGTTTTCCGTTGCCGGATGCGATACGGATACGGGCGGACAGAAAAAGCCGCCAAAGGATAAACCGCAGGAAGAAATTCCGCTTGATACCTCTCACGGCATTGCCGATACGACGAAACTGTACGGAATCTGCTATCTGATAGAGGACAGAGAGTATAACGGATCGCCGTTTACCGCGGAAGATTTCGGCGTGGATTTTCAGCTGATTGAAAATCTGGGTGCGAAAACGGTGCGGCACTGGATGCACTTCACGTATCTTCTGAAAGATAAAGATACTTTAAACGCCGGACATTGCGCCGTAATGCACGCGGAGCTTGCGGAGTGCGTTGCGCGCGGCATAACGAATATCGGCATGAATCATCACAACTTCAACAACGGGCAGAATTCCGTGGGAAAAGTGCGGCGGAATCTTTCCACGGGCAGTTATTACAAGCAGTGGCTGGACGATTATTATACTTCCTGGTATACGCTGGTTTCCGAATTTCCGGAAGTGGAGTACTGGGAAATCGATAACGAACTCAACAACCCCGATTTTATGTACAGCTGTTACGATGATTCGCTGTTCGATTCGGAAATGATGGCGGCGATTTCCACGGATATGCTCTATTACGCCACGCGGGCGATTCACGACGCCAACCCCGAAGCGAAAAGCGTGATGGGCGGGCTTACCGAACCGATGGGGCAGGGGAACAGCGACGTAACGAAAAGTCGCCCTTCCAACGCCTGGTTTTTACAAAAGATTTACGATAATATTTTCAGCGGCGAATTCGGCTATTTCTATTCGTCCGAAACCGACGAAACCGCGTCGGTAAATCCCGACGATTATTTCGACGTGGCGGCATGGCACCCGTACCGCGATACGAAAGATTTCGACGAATCGTATTTCGTTACGGAAAATCACAAGGTGTATCAGGTAGTGCTGGATAACGAACGCAAACATAAAAAAGTGTTCATTACGGAAGTAGGGTACAGCGATACGGGTAAAGGATCTTACGGCGCCGCGGCAAACGTGATTGCGATGATGAACGCCGTGAAAAAATATATGCCGTACGTGGAAACGGTGAATATTTTCAGGATGTTCGATAATGCGAATACGCCCTGGGCGGCGCACGGCAACGTATCTCGATTCGGCTTTTTTGCGGATCCGAACCCCGCGCGGGTGTATAACGACTCGTCCGGCACAAGGCAGATGATTGCGGGCGAAGCCAAAGAACTGGCGGCGCTCTATCAGAAAGCCGCAGGCGGAACGGGCGCTCTGAATCTGCTGGAAAACTATTACGCGTAACGAAAAAACGCCGCGAAAGCGTGCAATACGGCGCAAAAAGCGGAAAAACGCGGAATTTATCATGTTAAAAACGGCAACTCCGCCGATAAGGAGAATTATAAGGAAAGAAGATATGAATACATCAGGAAAGAACCGGAACAAGAAACTTGCCGCACTGCTTGCGCTTTGTTGCACGGGAAGCGCGGCGGCTGGCGCGTCGCTGCTCGGAGGAAGCGCCGCGGCTTCCGCCGCCGAAACGAAGCAGCTTACCATGGGGGATTTGCCGTATTATACGTGGTATAGCGAGTATAAGGGGCACAGCATCAACAACATGAAAGTGAAGTTGATGTATACCGATTCTTCGGCGTTGTTTTTCGACGCGACGAAGAGCGATTATAATCTGAAAGATTTTTCGGCGAAAGTAAGCGATAACGCTTTGTCGCTGAACGGATTTACCGTTGAAAACTGGCAGTATAAATTCCCGGCGGCAGGCGGCAGCGTGGTTACGTATGTGGAAGCGGAAGCCGCCGGCACGATTGCCTGGGATTACACGGCGGCGAATTTCGGCGGCTATATCGATTGGAACAGTCTTTTTGCCGTTTATAAATACGAAGCGGCAACGAAATCGGTTACGCAGCTTGCGAAATTGTTCCATATAGCGGACGGCGCCGAAGCGACGATTAAAGCCGAAGTAAACAAAGGGCTTTCCGTAGAGATGGCGAAAGGCGACGTGATTTATTACGAACTCGGCGCGGGCAATGCAAGAAACTATCAGAACATGCAGAGTGCGACGATTACGTTTACGGCGAAAGGCGAAACCGACGAAGCCACGGCGGAACAGATTGCGGAATATACAAAGAAGCTGGAAGATAAGGTGTCGGCGCTGAGCCCGGACGATTACACGGCGGAAAACTGGGCGCTGATTCAGAAATATCTCAAAGATTTCAAAGACGCGGAATATACGAAGTTATCCGTGCTGAAAGCGGCGTACGAAAAAGCCGTATCCGATATCGACGCGGTGAAAACCAACACGGTAGATAACGCGAAAGCCGCTAAAAAGGCGGACATGGCGGAGTATTGGAAAACGCTGAAAGAAGAAAATTACACCGCCGAGGGCTGGACAACCGTAAATGCCGCGCACGAAAAATTCCTTACGGACGTGGAAACGGCGGAAACGGCAGAGGACGTCAATTCCGTTTACGATACCGCGATGGCGGCGATGAAAGCGGTCGTCCCCGTGAAAGAAGAGGGTAAAGACCTCGATTATTGCGAAAAAATGAATGCCAACGGCTATACCTGGATTACGGGCGTTGTGGCGGATACGAAGCTGATGACGGGTACCGTGGCGGACGGACTTCTCGATTTCGATAAACAGGGCGCGGATAAGTATTATATGTACAACGAATCTCTGAACGCCGGTTTCGATTCGCCGAAATATTTCGCGCAGAACTGGAAGTGGTACATCGGGCGCAACGCCGCGATCGTGCAGCTGTTCAAAGCGAATAAAGATTGTTCGCTTACGTTCTCCAACGTACTGCCCGAAGGCAAAACAAACGGCTGGACGGAGAACTGCGTTCTTAACGTATATATCGTGCGCGGCGAAGAAACGAAGAAAATCGCCACGGTGAGCAATCCCGGAACGCAGGAAGATTTCAGCGGCGTGTGGTATATGAAAGCGGGCGACGTGCTCTATTTCGAATTTGCGTCGAACATCATTCTCGAAGGTCAGGTGAGAAATTTCGAAGCGCCTTGCTACACGACGTATCTTCTCGATTCTTCTGCGTTCGACGAAGAAAAGTACACCTCGCAGAATCACGATTTGCCGCAGGCGGTGAAAGATAAAATCGCCGAAAAGAAGGCGGCGCTCGAAGCGTGGTTCGCTACGCTTACGCAAACGGATTATTCCGCTACAAACTGGGCGCTTTTACAGGACGAAATCGCTTCGTTTGCGGCAAGATGCGAAACAGAAGTGAAAACCGCAGAGGACGCGGAAAGGCTGTATAACGAGGTGTTTGCGGCGGCGCAGGCGGTGGAAACGATCGCTCAGGCGGAAGCCACGCTGAAAAAGACGTTGCAGGAATACGCCGACGAATTGCAGGTGAAGTACGACGAATTGATCGCCAATAACAAATATACCAAAGACGCCCGCGCCGCACTGGACGAAGCGCTGGCGGACGGCAAGAAAAAAATCCTTTCGGCAAAGAGCAAAACGCTGGGCAATTCCGCAAAATTGCAGGCGATTGCGGCGCTGAATAAGGTGGAAACGAAGTCGGGTTGCGGCGGAATCATCGGATTCGGCAGCGCGGCGGCGGTGCTCGGCGCGGCGGCAATCGCGTTTGCGGCAACCAAAAAGAAGAAAGAAAACTAAAGAAAAGTTGCGTTTCCGCGGCGGGAAAATTGCCGCGGAAGCAAAAAACTTTTCGGCTCGGAGTATCTTGTATGGAAAAGGAAATCGCAACGACGCGCGAACCGGCGGAATGCAAAAACGCGGGGAAACGGGGTAAAAAAACGAAAGGAAATCTTTTCGTAAGATTTTTGCCGCTGTATCTTATGCTGCTGCCGCTTGTCGTGTATCTGTTTATTTTCAATTATTATCCGATGTTCGGCTTGCAGATCGCTTTCAAAGACTGGTTTGTAAGAAAAGGCATCTGGGGCAGCCCGTGGGCGACGACGGACGGAAAACTTGATTTGTTCAAGTATTTTTCGCAGCTGTTCGGAACGTCTCTTTTTAAAGAAAAACTGATCAATACGCTCAGAATTTCGCTTTTGAAAATGCTGTTCGGCTTTCCCGCGCCTATTCTTCTGGTGCTGATGCTGAACGAACTTCCGTCGGCGAGGTTTGCGAAATTGACGCAGTCGGTTTCGTACATACCGCATTTTTTATCGTGGGTAGTGCTGGGCGGCATCTTTTTGTCGCTGGATAAAGCCACGGCGTTTCAGGACGTGATGCTGAAGCTGTTCGGCAGAAACATACACTTTTTCAGTAACGATAATTTGTATGTGGGCTTCCTGATTTTTTCGGATATATATAAGGAAGCGGGCTGGGGCACGATTATCTATCTTGCCACGTTGATGAACATCGATCCGCAGCTGTACGAGGCGGCTTCGCTGGACGGCGCGGGCAGATTCAAAAAAATTCTGTACATTACCCTTCCGGGGCTGCTGCCCGCCATTTCGTTCAACGCGATTCTCACCCTTTCCAACATTATGTACGCCGGGTTCGATCAGATTTACAACACGTACAACAGCGTGCTTTCGGGCAAGGGCGAAACGCTGGAAATGTATCTGTTCTCGCTTGGTATCACGGGCGGCAATTACTCGCTTTCCACGGCAATCGGACTTTTCAATTCGGCGATCGGCTGCGTGCTTGTCATCCTCACAAACAAACTGACGAAACTGATAGGAGGCGAAGGAATATGGTAAAAAACGAACAGAGTATTCCCTCGCGGGAGGGTGCGAAAAAAGAACGGAGCAAATTTTCGGCGTTCATGCGTTCGCTGTTCGGGAACAACGCTTCCGATATTCGCTGCAACGTGATATTGTATCTGATTACGCTGATTTTTCTTGCCGTGCTGATTGCCCCGTTCGTATACGTAATCACAGAATCGTTCCGTTCGCGGCAGCTGGTAAACGGACTGCCTGTGGAAGTATGGAGCTTTTCGGCGTATAAATCCGTGCTGGGCAATCCCAACATTTTCCGCGCGTACGTAAACACTATCGTGGTTACGATTATCGGAACGGCGGTTGCCGTGGCGCTTACCACGGTGGGCGCGTATCCGCTTTCGAAAAAAGATTTGCCGGGGCGGCAGGTCGCGCTGGTGTATGTGCTGATTACCATGCTGTTTTCGGGCGGGCTGATTCCGTTTTATATTCTTATCAGAAACGTGTTGCAACTGACGGACAGTTACATAGTGTATATCGCCGTGGGCGCTACGGGCGCGTTCAATATTTTCGTGGTGAAGAACTATTTTCAGGGGATTCCCGCGGAACTGAGCGAATCGGCTGCGCTGGACGGCGCCGGAGAACTTCGTATTTTCTTTTCGATATATCTGCCGCTGTCCAAACCGATTATCGCTACGGTGGCGCTGTGGGTAGCCGTAGGCAAATGGAACGATTACATGACGGGGCTGCTGTATATCAAATCGCAGGAAAAACTTCTGATACAAAACATTCTGCGCGATATGCTTTCCAAAGCTACTTCCACTTCCGGCATCGGCGGAGATTCTTCGATGCAGACGCTGGCGGAATCGGTGAAAATGGCTACGGTGGTGGTTTCTATTATTCCCATTATGTTGATATATCCCTTCGTGCAGAAGTATTTCACGAAAGGCGTGATGGTTGGCTCGGTGAAAGGCTGAGCCGCCGAAAGGACTGAATTATGACAGACAAAAAATTTATTCTCGATACCGACATCGGCGACGATATCGACGACGCGTACGCGCTGGATTTCGCGTTGAAAAAAAATCTGCCGCTGCTCGGCGTTACCACGGTGTTCCGCTGGGCGGAAGAGCGGGCGCGCATCGCTAAAAAAATGGCGGTTTTATACGGCAAAAAGCTTCCCGTGTATGCGGGGCTGAAAGGCGCGTGGGATGCGGACGGACATTGCTGCCAGTGGACGGCGGACCTTGAAAACGAAGCGTATGCGCCGGATAACGAAAACGGCATCCCGTCGGACGCTATCGATTTTATCGTGCAAAGCGCGAAACGTTACGGCAAAAATCTGGTACTGCTTGCCATAGGTCCGCTGACGAATATCGCCGCGGCGATAGAAAAAGATCCGTCGGCGATGAGCGGAATCGGCGGCGTTATCATGATGGGCGGCGACTATGCGAACCAGTATGTGGAGTGGAATATCAACTGCGATATTCCCGCGGCGAAAACGGCGTTTTCTTCCGATTTGCCCGTTACCGCGTTCGGCTGCGAAGTAACGTCGAAGTTCGTGGTAAGCGAAAAACAGCAGCGTTACATGCTGAACATGCGCGGGAGCGAATACAAAAAGTATCTTTCGCTGCTTACGAATTTATGGCTGAAATCGAAACTTCCCGGCTGGAGAATCTGCCTGCACGATGTGATGGTGGTGCGACAGGCGTACGAAAATTACTGCGATTTTGCGGAAATCGACATGCATCTCGAAACGGAGAGCGCGTATACGTACGGCATGACGGCAAACACGGAAAAATTCGACCTCGTGAACAAACGCGGCGAAAAACGCATGAAAATCGCGGTGGTTTCCGATTTTACGGAAATCATCGCAAACGAAATGAATATTCTTGATTACAAGGAGGATTGAACAATGAAAAAAATGGCTCGTATCGCGGGAATCGTTCTGGCGGCGGTTGCGCTGGCGCCGATGGCGGCGTGCGCCAAGCCCCACGACGGTGCTACGCAGGAAATTCGTATTTTCACTTATTCGGGCGACGAATACGCGGGCGCGAAAATGGATTCCGTCTTTCAGAAAATCGAATCGGACGTAGGCGTAACCATCGCGTTCGAAGGCGCGAAAAGCGAAAATTATTACACGAAACTTACGCCGATGATGAACAGCATGGATTTTCCGGACGTCATCTGGTCCGATCCCGAAAATTCCGAAGGCGCTTTTCAGCGCTGGGCGGATCCCTCGCAGGATTTGCTGTGGAATCTGGACGAGCTTCTGATCGGCAACGAAAACCGGTACCCGTATCTGAACAAGCTTGTATACAGCAATCAGTATAAAAATATTCAGTATTACGAAGGGCATTACCTGATTCCCGCGGTGGAAACGAAAACCGCCTGGGCGATTTATTACCGCGCGGACTGGCTGAAAGCCATCGGTTTCGTGGATAGCGACGGCAATGCGAAAGCGCCGGAAACGCTGGACGAATTCGAATACGTGATGAGCAAATTTTCGGGCAACAACCTCTTCGCCGATGCCAACGGAAATCCTTCCGGGCAGACGTACGGCATTTCGCCGAACACCTACAACTATTATCTTAACCCGTTGTACGGCGCGTTCGGCATTACGCCCGACTGGGATATTACGGATAGCGGCGCGGCTTCTTATATGTACGCGCGCGACGAATTCAAGCCGTATCTCGAATGGATGAACGCCATGTATAAAAAAGGCTGGATCGATCCTACGTTCAACCAGAATACGGGCGATACCGACCGCAACCAGTGGTACAACGGTAAAGTGGGCTGCATCATGACGAACGGCGAAGGACACATGGAATGGGTGGTGGCAAACTTCGAAGACGCGAACGGCGCCGATAAAGTGATAGTAGGTCCTCCGCTTCTCGGCACGGGCAACACATCGGAATTAACCGGAAAAACGCTGGGAGTCAAGGGCGAAAGAGGCTATTCCGACTGGGGCGGAGATTACGGCGGCTATGCGATTACGAAAGGCACGAAAGACGTGTATAAAACGCTGGATTTGCTGGAATACCTGATCAGTCCCGAAGGTTCGAAACTCAGATTGTACGGCATCGAAGGCACGCATTATACGCTGGACGAAGACGGCAACGTGGTTGCCGATCTCGACGGCAGAAATTCCGAACGTTCCAACTATTTCGCAAAAGTGAAAGATCTCGACGGCAATCCCGTGAACGCGGGTTTGCACGGCATGGGCAGCAGATTCGGTTATGCCGTAGACTGGGACGAATACGAAAGAAGCGGCAATATCGAAATCGCTACCGATATCGGTTCACTGTATCCAAGGTACGGCGCTCTTGTGCGGCAGGCGGTGGAGTATACGAAATATCTGCAGCATTCGAAGCTGGTAAACGTAACGGCATATCCTTCGCTGGTTTACAACAAGATGGCGGAAGTAAAAAATATTTCGTGGTCGTTCGTAAACAAAGCGATTATCGGTACGGCAAATCTTTCCGGCGACTGGGACCGCATGATTTCCGATCTGAAGAAAGCGGGGTATACCGATATTCAGAACATCCTGAAAGAAACGGCGCTGGAGCTCGGCATCATCGCCTGAGCTTCCCGCGAGGTGAATAAAACGAGGTAAACTATGAAAAAAACGGCGGCTTTCGCACTGGCTTTTCTGGTGGCGGCAACAACGATTTCTTTTGCTTCCTGCGGGAAAGACGATAAGAAAAACGGAGAATTCGACGAGAACAACATCGTGCTCAGTTTCTCGGCAATGAGCGATATTCATCAGCAGGTAGGGCAGGAGAAGGTGAAAAACAAGCTTGTCCGCGCGCTCGATTACGCCGAAGAACTGGCTGGCGGCAAGCTGGACGCAGCGCTTTTTGCGGGCGACCTCACGGAGGATACCTGGAAAAAAACAGGTCTGAAAGGTCAGTCGGATTATACTACGGAATACAATGCGGATATCGCGATGCTGAAAACCGCAATTACCGAAGCGATCGACGTAAACGAAACGGGCGTGTTTTATTGCCTCGGCAATCACGATACCGATCCTTCCGTACTGGGCGACGTGATGACGGAAATGCCCGCGCTGTTTTATTCGCAGCTCGGCGAAGAGTTCTTCCGTATCGACGCGGCGGATTCTCTCCCGTCGGATGGGCGGCGGCACGCCGTGGTAAACGGATATCATTTCCTTTCCGTAAACCCCGCGAGATACTGGACGCCGAACGGCTACGAAAAATCCACGCTGGATTGGCTGGACGGGAAACTTTCGGCAATCACGCAGGAAAATCCGGGACAATACGTGTTTGTTACGGCGCATCCGCCCGTGTACGAAACGGTAACGGGATCCTGCGCCACCACATGGAGCGATTCCGATATTTCCACCGTTATTTCGAAGTACCCGCAGGTGGTGTATTTCAGCGGGCACATCCATAACGTTCTGCAGGACGAAACGCAGATCAGCCAGAACGGCGCGTTCACCGCGCTCGATTGCGGCAGCGTGAAGTACACGGGCTGGATGAACAACGTGAACGATAATCTGCTGAAATTCGATAACGACGTTGGCACGCGCGTCGACGATTTTTCGGAGGGACTGTTGGTGCAGGCGGACGCCAACGGAAATCTGCGCGTAAAACGGTGCGATTACGTAAAGCAAAGCGTAATTAAAGACGCGTGGGAGCTTTCTTACCCGCAGAGCGACGGATCGCATCTGAAAAAGTACGATAACGAAAGCCGGAAGGCAAACAACGCGGCGCCTGTATTTTCCGGCGATTCCGTGTTGCAGGTTACGGCGGAAAACGAAGATATCTCCTGCGTATGGCAATCTGCCGCGGATGACGACATGGTGCGGTATTATACGCTTACCGTTTATAACGTAAGCGGCACGAAGAAGACGAAAGTGAAAACGTTTTATCTCGCCACTTTCACGTATCGTTACGATCGGGCGGACGAAATGCCGGCTACGGAATCGTGGAAGTTTACGGCGGCGGATATGAAAAAATATTGCGAAACGTATAAAACGGAATATACGGGCGAATACTTTTTCGAACTCCGCGCGGTAGACGTATGGTTTGCCCGCAGCGAGGCGGTTACTTTATCGTTTTCCGCGAAGGACTGAAATCAGGAAAGGCGTAAAATATGGACACGATAAAAATCGATAAAAATAACGTGAAACTGATTGCGCACAGAGGCGTAAGCGGCATCGAACGCGAAAACACGGCGGCGGCGTTCGTGGCGGCGGGAAACCGCAGCTATTACGGTATCGAAACGGACGTGCACGTTACGAAAGACGGAAAATTCGTCATTATTCACGATGACGACACGCAGCGGGTGTACGGCGAAGCGTTTTCGGTGGAAGGCAGCGATTTTTCGTTGCTCCGTTCGCTCCGGCTGACGGATAAAAACGGCGAAAAACGGGAAGATTTATGCTTGCCGGAACCGGGAGAGTATCTCAGAATCTGCAAAACATACAATAAAACCGCCGTGCTGGAACTGAAAAATCAGATGCCGGAAAAACAAATCCGCGAAATTTACGAAGTAATTAAGAAAGAATATCATTTGGAAAAAATGATTTTCATATCGTTCTGTTACGAAAATCTTGCCGTTCTGCGTTCGATGGATTCTGCCGTTCGCATACAGCTTTTAACAAGCGAAGAGGTATCGAAAAAACTGATAGAAGCGCTGAAAAAATACAATCTCGGGCTGGATATTTATTACGAACGCCTTACGGCGGAAAACGTAAAGGAGCTGAAACAAAACGGCATTGCCGTAAATTGCTGGACGGTGGACGATAAGTCCGTCGCCGAACGGCTGATTTCTTACGGCGTGGATTTTATCACCACCGATATCCTGGAATAAACAACCGATTATCGTCAGAATAAAGTCGTGTCCCGCAATTCGGGCGCGGCTTTTTTCGTACGCCGGGCAAAACAAGACGAAAAAGCAAAGAATGATTGACAAAACCAAAAAAACGGGTTATAATGAAAGCAGGCAGGTCGAATTTATTTACGGCGGAATACAACGGCAAAATCGGGGCGGCGAAAGAAAAAGCGTATGGAAGAAAAGACATTCGGCGAACGGCTGAAAAAATTAAGAAAAGAGGCGAATATCACGCAGAATGATTTTGCTGATAAACTGCTTGTACATTCGCAGACGGTATCGCGCTGGGAACGCGGGCTTATCGAGCCGGACATCTCGCAACTCGGCGAAATCGCGGCGGCGTTTTGCGTTACGCTTGAAAAATTGCTCGATTTGCCCGAAAGCGAAAAAACGTACTCGGGCGCGTTCGATCCCGCGGCATTCGGAAAAACGCTTTGCGAAAAACGCACGCAGAAAAACGAAAGTCAGGAACTTCTTGCCGATTATCTTTCGGAATATAACGTTTCGCCCGATACGATATCGCGCTGGGAACGCGGCGTAACATGCCCGGATATACCGCAGCTGGTCGCGCTCGCGGAGCATTTCGCTTGCCCCGTATCGGAGCTGTATTGCGGCATGGGCGAAAAGGAAAAAGCGGAAAGCGAAAGCGTAACGTACGTGAAACGGGGCAGGCGCGCGGGGCGAATCGTGGCGGCGGCGGTGATTGCAGGCTGTCTGCTTACGGGCGCGGGAGCGATGGCGGCGGTAACGCAATATAAAAAATCGGCGGAAAACGCGTACGACGTTTCTTTCGACGGCGAGATCGTAAGCGTTTCTTCGCTGCAATCGTATATGCCGAAAACGCCGCAAAAGGCAGGCTACGATTTTTGTGGCTGGGTGAACGAGAGCGGCGAAACGGTGCAATTTCCCCGTACGATTACTGGCAACGAAGAGTATTATTCCGTGTTTGCGCCGCACGAATATTATATCGATTTTTGGCTGAACGGCGGCGAGTTTACGGCGGAAGCACAAAATACAATCACCGTAGAAAACGGCGAAATTTCGTTAATTTCGCCGCAAAAAGCGGGCGCGGAGTTTCGGGGCTGGTATTTAACGCCCGATTATTCGGGGGAAGCTGCCGTAAGCGTGCGTTGCGCGTGTTCCGATATAAAACTGTATGCGAAGTGGAGCGACGCGGTGTATACGGTGCGTTATGAATTGTACGGCGGCACGATGTACGACGTAAACCCCGATACGGTTACCGCGGAGGAAGAGATTGCGTTGCATGATCCGGTGAAAAAAGGGCATAAATTCGTAGGCTGGTACGAATCGCCGTACGGCGGCACGACGAGAGAGAACCGCGCGGCGGGCGGCATAGCCGCGATGAACGGAGGTAACGCGGCGAACAAAATTTCGACGGTAGGCGGAAAAAACGCAAGAAATTTAACGCTGTACGCACTCTGGCAGAAAACCGACGAAAAATATACGGTGTCATACGATTGCATGGGCGGCATAATGTCGGCGGAAAACCCCAGAATCGTGCGCGCGGGCGAGGTTTTTACGCTGAACGGAGCGGAAAAATTCGGATATGAGTTTATAGGTTGGAACGATCTGCCGGACGGTTCGGGCGCATATTACGAAAAATTATACGATTTGCAAGCCGATCTGAAATTGTATGCGATATTCCGCGCGAAAACGTATCTGATCCGCTACGAATACACGGGCGCGTACGAAAACGAAAAAATCAATCCGAATTTTATTTCGTACGATGATAGAGCGGAATTATACCCCGTAAACAAACGCGGATACGAATTCATCGGCTGGTATACGGAAAAAACGGGCGGGAAAAAAATCGAAGCGATCGATTCTTCGAACGTGGCGTTTCTTTCGGTGCTGTACGCAAGATTTTCGCCGGTTACATATATTTTAAAGCTTGACGCGGACGGCGGAAACATCGTATTTTCGGCAGACGATAGCGATGAAACGGAAAGCGCAACCTACGAATATTCTCTCACGGTGGAAAGCGCGTCTTTCTATTTGCCGTCCTGCAAAAAAGCGGGCTATGATTTCGTGGGGTGGCAGGATAAAGAGAGCGGCGAATGGTTGGGGAAAATCGATTCGCTGGACGTGAAAAACCGTACGCTTACGGCAATCTGGCGCGACAGCGAAAAAACGTATAAAATCACATACGTTTTGAATATGTCCTCGGCGGAAAATCCGAATCCGACGGAAGCGAAGTGTAAAAACACGTTGTTTCTTGCCGAAGCGCAAGCGGGCGGGTACGATTTTCTCGGCTGGTACGATAACGCGGCGGGCGACGGCGCGCCGATCACGAAAATAGCGAAAGGAAACGAGAAAGATATTACGTTGTACGCGTTGTGGCAGGAATTGAAAACGTACGGTTCAACGGAATTTTTCGATTACGAAGAAACTTCGTCGGGCGTTACGATTACGAATTATAAAGGGGCTTCGGGAGCAAACGTTACGGTGAACGTCCCCGCGTATATCAACGGCTCGCCCGTGGTGGCATTGAAATGTAAATTCGGACCAAACAACGTTGATAAAGAGTATAATGCCATCAATCTTCCGGACGGTATGGTGATTCTCGGCGAGCGGGCGTTTTCGCATTGCCGGGTAAAAGACGCGTTGAAAATTCCCGCAGGGGTGAGAGAAATCGGGGCGCTTTGTTTCGTGGCTTTTTACGGAAACGTTTATTTTGACGAACGCAATACGATAGAAACAATCGGCGAGAACGCGTTTTACGAATGTTGCGCGGAAAACGTTCTGACGCTGCCGGAAACGGTACGGACGATTAAGAGACAGGGATTTTATCGATCGCGGTTCAGCGGGATCGTATTGCCGGACGGCATAAAATCGATTGAAGACAATGCGCTGAATACGCAAGCAAGCAAATGTATTGTTTTCATTCCCGATACCGTGCGGTATTTGGGGGAGCGTGCCTACGGAAATTCTGCCTTTACGAATCTTTCCTTGGAAGAGATACGTGCGGTGAGCGCGAAACCCGATTCGATGTTGCCTATGACTAACAAGGTTTCGAAAAGCGTTTTAACGTTACGGGACGGAAGCGACGTACAGACAACGGAACAGGGCTATGCTTTTGTATTGCCGCGCCGCGAAAAAGAAGGGTATCGTTTTATCGGCTGGGCAGACGCGGGCGGAAATATCGTAAACGAATATTACGTTCCGCTCGGCAATCAGACGTTGTACGCGCAATATATCCGGATTTCGGAAACGGACGGGTTGACGGAAAAAACGCCCGCAATGGTAACGGCGGACGAAGAACAAGAAATTTATATTTCGCCCGATTTCGATTATTATTTTGTTTTAAACGTGCAGCGCACGGTAACCGTCTCGGTGATTATCGACTTTGTGCCGGACGACGCTTACGATTATTGTGTGCCTTTGCATGTTTTTTGCGAAGAGAACGAATTGCAGGGGACGTTTGCGTACGAACAAGGGACGGTTTTGAAAATCGGTTTTGTTTTGTACAATACCCGTCCGCCGTGCAGAATTAAAATCAAAGTAACCGTTTTATCGTAAAAATTCGTTACGAAAGAATAAAAAACGCAATTCTTTTCGCCGGGGATATCCGATGAAAGGAAGAGCGTTTTTTTATGCCGTTTTTTCGGTGAAAATACAAAACTAAGCGTAAACCGCGGGAAAATAAGCGTAAATTGCGGGTAAAAACGCGGAATACGCTGACAAATTTCGGCGATATTTGTGATATAATATAAGCGTTGAAACGGGAACGGGTTTCCCGTGCAAGACGACGCGTCGTCTGCCGACAAAATAAAGAACAAAAGAGGCAGACAAATATGAAAACCAAATTAGTATTATTGATGTACGACGCACTTCTTTGCGGCGGGAGCGTTTTGCGCGACGATTTTTGCAAAGAGTATAAAATCAGCGAGCGCACGTTTTACAGGTATCTTCTTGCCGTGAGCAAGTTTTTCGCGGCGTATAAGCCGAATTATTACATCCGGAAAGACGGCGCGGGCGTATATTATTTAAAGGGATATTAAGAAGAAAAAATACGGAAACCGCTTGCGTATGTAAAGCGACTTCCGTATTTTTATAAAAAAGAACCGCTCGCAATGCGAGAGGATATGGCTTGTACATGTATAAAAAAATCAGTCGTTTTCCGGAAAGAAACGACTGATTTTTTGGCCTGCCTGAGACGATTCGAACGTCCGACAACCCGCCTTAGGAGGGCGGTGCTCTGTCCTGCTGAGCTACAGGCAGATAGGGTGAATTCTTTACAGAAACAAAGGCTTTAACCGTGTCTTTGTTTTTGTTTCTACGCTACATTATACACGTTTTTTCGAAAAAAAGCAAATATTTTCGTCGTGCCTTCAAAAATTTAACGCACGGTTTCCGCGAAACTTTGCCGCGGCGTCGTATAAATACAAGGCGTCGATACAATGCGTTGTATAAATATAACTTTGCCGCGGCTTTACAAATTGTATTCCGTTAAAAACCTTTTACAGCACCTTCGATAAAAATTCTTTCAGACGTTCGTCTTTCGGCGCGGAGAAAATCTGTTCGGGCGCGCCTTCCTCGCGGATAACGCCGCCGTCCATAAACAAAACTTTCGAAGCTACTTCCCGCGCAAACCCCATTTCGTGCGTAACCACCACCATCGTCATGCCGTCGGCGGCAAGATCTTTCATCAGCGCCAGAACTTCGCCCACCATTTCGGGGTCCAGCGCCGAAGTCGGCTCGTCGAAAAGCATCACTTCGGGGTTCATGTTCAAAGAACGCACAATGGCGATACGCTGTTTCTGCCCGCCGGAAAGAGTGGAGGGGTACACGTCTTTCTTATCCTCCAGCCCGATTCTTTGCAGCAGCTTCAGCGCGCTTTGCTCGGCTTCTTCCTTTGTTTTCAGCTTCAGCTTTACGGGCGCCAGAGTCATGTTCTGCATCACGGTCAGGTTGTTGAACAGATTGAAATGCTGAAAAACCATGCCCATTTTTCTGCGCGCCAGATTGATATCTATCACGTTTTCTTTGTACAGCGATTTTATCGCCTTGTTGTATTCGGCGCCTTCGTGTTTTTCGTGCAGCAGATCTTTCGCTTTGATTTCATGCACCAGTTCGCTTTTTTCAATCTCGCCCGCCGCAAGCATCTTCGCGTACGTTTTCGATTTTTCTATGATTTCCGGGTGCAGATAGGGGTCCACGGGCGTTACCAGCTTCCCGTCCAGCCACACTTCCCCGTACGTCGGCTTTTCCAGCAGATTCATACAGCGAAGCAGCGTGCTTTTGCCGCTTCCCGAAGGACCGATCAGAACGATTCTTTCGCCTTTTTTCACGCGGCACGATACACCTTTCAGCACCTGCAGCGCGCCGAAATTTTTATAGATGTTGTTTACGTTTACAATGCAATCCGTTTCAGTGGCGTTCACTTCTGTTCAACCTCGCTTCTATGCTTTTTTGTATTTTCTGCAATCCCAGCACGATAATCAGGTATATCGCCGCAATAATAAAGAGGGGCATATACAGCTGCATCGTCTGCACGGTGATGTACGTCTGAATTTTCGTCAGGTCCACAATGCCCACGTATCCCGCCACGGAAGTTTCTTTCACCAGCGTAATGAATTCGTTGAACATCGTGGGAATGGCGCTTTTCAATGCCTGCGGCAGCACGATTTTCGTAAACGTCTGCAGCCAGGTCAGCCCCAGCGTTCTGCCCGCTTCCATCTGTCCGGCGTCCACCGAATTGATTCCGCCGCGCAGAATTTCCGCCATATACGCGCCGCTGTTCAATCCGAACGCGATAATCGCCACGGGAATGCCGCGCGTTTCGGGAATCCCTAAAAAGTTTGCCGATTTCATGCTTTTCAGAATCACGAAATAGCAGATAAACAGCTGTAATACCACGGGCGTGCCGCGAATGACGGTTACGTACAATCCCGCAACCTTATCGAAAAACCTCGCAATCGGCTTGTCTTTGGGGATAATGCGCACGCAGGTAACCGCAATGCCGATGATCAGTCCTAACAAACAGGAACCGAAAGCGATTAAAAGCGTGTTCCGCAAGCCTTTCAGATAGAGGAGATAGCTTCTGTTTTCCAGAAAGCATTTGTAGAAATCTTTTCCCGCGTTCGCAAGAAAAGCGTTTATGGCGTTTGTCATGTTTCGTCGTCCTTATTATACGGCTAAAGAGCCGAAACATCATCCGGCTCTTTATTTATTTTGTTGCGTTTGTTTTCGCTTATTCGGCGGGCTCGATGGCGGAATACTGTTCCAGCCACTTGTCAATCTGCGATTTTCCGTCGGCGCCCTTGGCAAGAAGTTCGTCTAAAGCGGCGTTCACTTTCTCAATCAGAGCGGTGTTGCCTTTCTTCGCCACGATGCCGTAGCTTTCCGCGTCAACGCCTTCGATAGTGGAGTACGCACAGGAGCTGTCCGAAGCCGCAAGCTGCGCCGCCACCTGCGAATCTACCACAAGGTAGGTGTTTGCCGTATCTTTCATTTCCTGAAGCGCCGCGGCAACCAGAGTGAAGTCCTGTTTGGAAGAAATCTTCCAGGCAGCTTCGTTGTCTTCAATCGTCATCTGGCTGGTGGTACCCGTCTGATATACCACTTTCGCGCCTTCGAAGTTGGAAGCGGCGAAGTCGTTGTCGTCCGTCAGAGTCGGGTTCGAAGATTTCAGGTAAACAACCGCCTGGAAAGCTCCGCCGTAATAGAATTTGGAATATTCAACGGCTTCCGCGCGGCTCGCTTTCCACGAAATGCCCGCAATGCCCAGGGCGTTGTCCTCGGAAATGCCGGCTACGATCGAATCGAACGTACCGTTAATTACGTCAAGCTCGTAGTTGTATTTGTTCGCGATGTACTTCGCGATTTCCATATCCACGCCGATGATGTCGGTGGAACCGGCTGCCGTGAATTCCCAGGGCGCGAAGCCCGCTTCGGTGTAAACGATCAGCGTTTCTTTTTTGTCGTCCGTTCCGCAGGAAGCAAAGGAAGCGGCGGCGGTAACGGCGGTGGCGGCAAGCGCAATGGCGGCAAGTTTCTTGAATTTCATTTTTTTATTCTCCTTAAAGTTGGTTTCGTTTGATTTTCAATGAGGCTATTTTACACCTTTTTGCTTGCTTTGTCAAACATTTTTATGTATATTTTTGAATATTTTTTATAATTTTTACACTTTTTTTGCCGTTTTTATGAATAAAATAAAATTTGTATTGCATAAATGTATAATATGCAAAAATCGGCGGAGCGGCTTCTGAAAAACGCGGCTCCAGGAAAAACATGCAGAGGCAAGCTTTTAGAAAACGTTAAATGTGCGGGCGCTTATTTTGCTTTGCCTTGAAAATATATTTAAACGTTCCGAACAAAAGCACCGCGCATGCGGCAGCCCATGCGAGGGGGTCGGCAAACGTCAGACCGAGCAGCGCGGACGATCCGGCGTTGATGTCAATCGGTCCGTGGTTGAGCGCCGCGGGCAACAGCAGGCATAAAACGGTTCTCGCTATCAGTTCGCCCACCCCCGCAACCAGCGGAAACAGCGATTTTTCGATGCCTTGTAAAGAATTGCGGAGCACATACAATACGCCGAGGAGATAATATAAAGATAAGTCGCAGTAAAGATAGGCGTTTCCGTAGCGGATAGCCTCCGCGCTGATTTTTTCGTCCGAATAAAATATTTTCATATACGTTCCGCCGATGGTCAGAAGCAAGCCGCCTCCCGCGCAGACGATATAAACGATGAAAGCAATCAGCAACGCATCTTTCACGCCTTTTTTCACTCTTTCCGTATTTCCGGCGCCGTAATTCTGCCCGCAGTAAGAAAGCATGGCGGTGCCAAGCGCGTTAAACGGACACATTAAAAAATTGTTCAGTTTGGTAGCCGCGCCGAAGCCGTTCTGCGCCGCCGCGGAAATCACCACGCCGTCGGCGGAAGTGTCGAATTTTACGATGACCGCCTGCATGACGATCAGCCCGATACACAATATCGAAAACTGAAAAGCGAGGGGCAGACCGAGTTTCAGATGATTTATCACGGGAATTTTTTCAATACGGAAATCCGCTTTCGTCAGGCGGTATTCTTTATACCGCGCAAACGTATATACAAAACACCCGATTGCCGAAATCGCCTGAGATATAATCGTGGCGATCGCCGCGCCCGCCACGCCCGTATGAAATACGGCGATAAACAATAAATCCAGCGCGATATTCAGTACGGCGGAAACAATCAGAAATATCAGCGGAGCAAACGAATCGCCTACGCTTCTTAAAAACGACGCGCTTAAATTGTAAAAAATCTGCGCAAGGCAACCAGCAAAGATGATGTAAACGTAAACGTATGCCGAGCGGTATATTTCGTTCTGCACCGGATTCGCGGAGGCTTGAAGTCCTATTCCTTTCAGCAGCGGGTTAATCGAAAGAATCGAAACCGCCGTAAGGATAACGCCGATCATGAAAGATAAAACAATCTGCGTTGCCAGCGAACGCCTTATCGCGCCGATGTTTTTTTGCCCCGAATGTTTCGAAGTAATCACCGAAAAACCCGCGGTACAGCCGAAAGCGAACTGCAACACGAGAAAGACGATGGTTCCCGTGTTGTTTACGCCCGCTACCTGATTTTCGCTGAGAAATTTCCCGCAGATGGCGGCGTCCGCAATCGTATAGATTTGCTGAAACAGATAACTGATCAGGATAGGTACCGAAAAACCCGCGATTACTTTCCATACGCTTCCTTTCGTCAGATTCACCGGTTTGAACAATTCGTTTATTTTTTTCATAAGTCAAAGCGTCCTCTTAAAAAACAAAATCATTATACATCTTTTTCGGAAAAAGTAAAACGAATCGCACCGCTTTTCGAAAAAAAAATTCCGGTAAAAAAATCCGCCCGTCTATAAAAAGACAGGCGGATAAAAATATCGGATTTAAAAATTCGTACGTCCGTAAAAATCAGTCGTCCAGAAAATCCACGGAAGACAGCTCGTACACCAGCGTTCCCAGATTGAACGAAAGGGGAGTTTCCATTTTTAAAATCACGTTGCGGTATTCGTTGTTTTCCGCTTTCGTGGTTTCGGCAACCCATACTTTCTGTGTGGCGCCGGGGGTGGTATCGTTGATCGCCAGCGAATACGGCACGTAGGAAACGTCGTGTTTCGCGGCGGCTTCTTCCTTGCCCGCAATCATAAACGAAAATTCTGTTTTTACCGCATTCGATTTCGATACGGAAACGCTCTGCAATTTACCCGCCGCCGTGTTGTATACGTAAAGGGTGGAGGTTTTATCTATCGCCCGCACGGCAAGCAGCAGTTCTTCGTTGTCGATGAGGGAATATTTGTCATCCGGCTCGAACGTGTGCGTCTGCGCCTTGTACGAAGGATGCGCGGTTTCGAAAGTTTTGTCCGCAAAATATTCAATCGTGCAGCTGTTCGCCGAATAATCGGTGGTAATCACGTAAAAATATTCGCGGTAGCAGCCGTTGCTTCCCGTCAGCGAAACGGGGGCCGCAGAAGCGGGCACGTGCGCCGCTACTTTTTTCACGGAAGATACGGGTTTCAGTCCGTTCTGCGTGCTTTTCGCAATCACTTTCGAATATACGATATCGCCGTTTTCGCCCGCAAACGAGGCGGTTTCCGTGCCGAACGTATAGCTTACGTCAATCGAAAGGGTTGTTTCGTAAACGTAGTTTCCGTTTTCCGCCGAAAGTTCGGTTTTATATTTCCCGTTCGAATAGTTTACGGAATACGCGTCGTTGCCGCCTTTTTCAAACGAAACGTTATATTCGGCGATTTCCTTCGCGCCGCCGAGGTCCACGTTTTCGCTGGCGTCGGTAACGGCTTTGCGCCACCGCGCGTTAAACTGAGTGGGCTGCGATACGGAACAAGCCGAAAGCGAAACGGCGGCAGCCATGGAAAGCGCGGCAACCGCGCCTGTTTTTCTGAATTTCATAATGTTTTCTCCGGTTCGGAATGGTAAATTTTCAAGCGCGGCAACCGCGCTTACCCAACTATTATAGCACGTTTTTAAAAAATTGTAAAAATAAAAAAGGGATTTCTTTCAATTTATTGTGAAAAATTTCCGAAATTTTCATCGTTTTTGCCCGCCGTTGTGCTATAATAGAAGAAAACGTCTTTTTCCGCGGCGAAGATAAGCGGCGGATGATAAGGAGAATTGCACACAGATGATACGGGCGATCGGGGCGTATTCGCTTTCCGAATGTATGGAAATCATGGCGCGGCTCGTTGCCGAAGGCGAACGGGCGGACGAAAATAAGCGCAGCGTGGTATTCTGCGAGGACAGGCTCACGCTGATAGCCGAGCGCGCGCTTACGGCGGCGACGGGCGGTTCGTTCCGCTCGTACGTAACCACGTATGCGCGCGCGTTGAAATCGCGCGGGCGCGTCCTTACCAAACAGGGCTCCGTCGTGGCGCTCGACGGCATCGTATCGTCGCTGCAAAAACGCGGCGGATTAAAACGCTTCACGCGCGGACTTCCCCGCGGCACGGCGCGCGGCTTATACGAAACCATCTCGCAGATAGCGGCGTCGGCGATCGATCCGGAAGCGCTGAAAAACGGCGCCGACGCGCTGGATAGCGGCATTTTAAAGGACAAAGTTTCCGATCTCGCCGAAATTTACGCCGAATATAAACGCTTTTTAACGGAAAACGGCTACGTGGACGAAAGCGGCTATCTCGCGCTGCTGCCCGAATATTTAAAAAGCACGGGCGAACTTTCGGGCGCGGACGTATACTTTCTCTGTTACGGCTCGTTCACGGCGCAGGCGGCAAAAACGCTGAAAGCGGCGTTCGCGGCGGCGGATAACGTAACGGGCATATTCTGTTACGGCAAAGAGGATCTCTATACGGGCTCGTCGCTCCGCTCCTTTCTGCGCGCGGCGGAAGAAACCTCCGGCTGTTCCGTGCAAAAAATCAATCTCGGCACGCCCCTCGGCGGCGCGGCGGAAGTGCTCCGCAAAGGTCTGTTCGATCCCTCGGCGTTTTCGGGCGCGAAAAAACCGCACCTCACCGACGCCGTCCGCATTTTCGAAGCGGAAGATAAAAACGACGAAATGGAGCGGGTAGCGGCGGAAATCAAAAAGCGCCTTGCCGAAAATCCCGCGCTCCGTTACCGCGATTTCGCCGTGCTCGTGTCCGATTTGAAAGCCTACGCCCCGGCGGTAAAAAAGGCGTTTTCCGAATACCGGCTGCCTTGCTTTTTCGATGAAAAACGCTCGCTGAAATCCCACCCGCTCGCCGCGTTTCTTCTGTCCTGCTTCGAAACCGTCCGCACGGGCTTTTCTCCCGAAGCCGTAGACGCGCTTTTGCAGAACCCGTTTTTCACCGCTCCCGACGAACGGTCGGCTGTCCGGTCGGCGTCGGAACAACCGTCGGAACAAACAACTGCGGAACAACCGTGGGAGCAACCGTCGGCGGAAGAAGTATCGGAACAACCGTCGGCGCGCGAGGAACTTCCCGCATACGAAATTCTGCGCAAAAGCGACGTATACCGCAACTATCTTTCCCGCTACGCCAACTACCGCGGCGGCGCGAAGCGCGAAATCAAAAACCTGCGCGATTCCGCTGCGCCCGATAAGCCCGCTGCGCCCGACGATTCCGCGGCAACAGACAACCCGGACGAAGAGGTGTTAAAAGAACAGCGCGCGCGCCTGCTTGCCGTAACCGAGCCGATAAAGCGCCGCGCGAAAGGCGAAGAATACTGCGCCGCGGTGCGTACCGTATTAAACGTCGCGGGCGCGGAAGAACGGCTCGCCGAAATTGCGGAGCGAGTGCGGGACGTGGCGCTCGTCGATTATCTCCGCCGGATCGGCGGCGTGCTCGATCGCGTCCTCGGCGAAACGGAAACGCTTCTTTGCGGGCGCGAAATGAACGTGGGCGAATTTGCCGACGTGCTGGCGGACGGGCTGGACGCCACGGAAATTTCGTTGATCCCCGTCAAAACCGACGCGGTATTCGTGGGCGATATCACCGATTCCCGCATCGAAAAAGTGCGGTTTCTGTTCGCCGCGGGCATGAACGAAACCGTGCCGAAAACCACGTCCGATACCGCGCTCATATCCGATCGCGAAATGGAAAAACTTGCCGAAGTCAAAGCGAAAATGGAACCCACGGTGGCGGAAGTCAACCTCCGCGGTCGCGAGGACGCCGCCCTGAACCTCTGCACGTTCACCGATGCGGCGTATTTTTCCTACGCTCTTTCGCCGGACGGCTCCGAACCCGCCGTTTCCGAAATTCTGCGTTACGTAACGGCGTTGTTCCGTACGGCCGGAGGCAATCCGATCCGCGCCGAAAAACGGCAGAGCGGCGATGATTTCGCCTACCGCTGTTCCGCGCCCGCGCCCGCCCTCCGCGAATGGTATATCCTCCGCGAAGAGGACGAATCCGCCGGGGTAAAATACGGCGTGAAGTGCAATTCGCTGGAACAGGCGCTGGCGAGGTACGAAGAAAACGACGAATGGGCGCGCGCCGCCGCGGTATTCGGCGACGAAGCGGAAAATTCGTTCGTGGCGTGCGGAGAGCGGCTGTTTTTCAAAGGCGGAAAAATTTCGCCCAGCGCCTTGGAAACGTATTTCACCTGCCCGTTCCGGCATTTTCTGCAATACGGCTTGCGGCTGAAAGAACGCGAAGAACAAAGCGTTCTGGCAACCGATTCGGGCAATTTTATACACGAACTTTTAGAAAAGACGGCAAAGCGTTTCGAAGAGGCGAAAACCGAATCGGAAATCCGCAAAGCGGCGGAATCCGTCGGCAACGAGCTGCTTAAAAAGCCGCCGTATTGCTATTCGTGCGATACGCTTTCGGGCGAATACGCGCAAAAGCGCCTGCTCCTCGAGGGTATCGAAGCGGCGGCGGCGGCGTTCCGTCAGGTGAAAGGCTCGCTCTACCGCGTGGCGGAAACGGAAAAAAGCGTGGAAACGGCGGATTTCCGCGGCAAAATCGATCGGGTGGACGTTTCCGGCGATTTCATCCGCATTATCGATTATAAAACGGGCGGCATCGACGATTCGGTAAGCACCTACTATACGGGCAGAAAAATTCAGCTGGAAATGTACATGGCGGCGGCGAAAGGCGATAAAATCCCCGCGGGCGTGTTTTATTTTCCCGCTTCTTTGTCGTTTTCCGACGAAGACGAAGCGCCTTTCAGAATGCGCGGCTTTTTCTGCGGCGACGCCGACGCGCTCACGGCGGGCGATCCCGTGATGGCTGCGGGCGAAAAGGGCACGGAAAGCGAATTTTTCGCGGCGAAAAACGGCGATACGCGCAGCACGCACTCTATGGACAGGCTTACGTTTCAAAGCTTCGTCGAATATTCTTCGTTCGTTGCCGAGGGCGCGCGGAAAGAACTGAAAGCCGGTTATATCGGCGTTTCTCCCGCGAAAGCCGCCTGTTTGTACTGTCCGTACGGCGGTATCTGCGGCTTCCATCCCGAAAAATCGGTGCAGCGCAAAGAGGAACTCAACGTCAAACCGGAACGCGTCGCCTCCATCGTCAACGAGCTGATCGAAAGCGGAGCGAAAACACGCGCCGTAACCGACGTTTCGGGCGACGACGCGGCGATTTCCGCGTTTGAAAACGCGGCGGAAAATTCCGGCGAACGCGAAGAAACGTCGCGGGGGGAAAAAGAAAATGGCAAAAAATAAATTTACCGAAGAACAAACCGCCGCGCTGGAAGCGCGTGGCAAAGCAATCGTTTCGGCTTCGGCGGGCAGCGGCAAAACCACGGTGATGATCGAAAAAATCGTCCGCCTCATTTTAGGCGGGGCGGACGTATCGGAAATTCTCGCGGTAACGTTCACGAAGAAAGCCGCGCAGCAGATGAAAGATAAGCTGAAAAGCGCGCTCGTCAAAGCCGTCAATTCCGAAGATACGCCCGTTTCCGATCTGCCTCGGCTTAAAAAGCAGCTTTCCGCGGCGCAGAACGCGGAATTTTCCACCATACATTCTTTCTGCGCAAACCTTATCCGCACGCATTATTTCGCGGCGGGCACGGGCGGCGATTTTTCCATCGTTTCCGCGTCCGACGCGCCGGGCAGAGAATTGCAGCTGCGCGCCTTAACGGCGCTGTTCGAAGAGGCGTATACGGCAAACGATCCCGATTTTCAGCTTTTGTTGTCGGTGTTTTTCCGCAAAAAAAAGGACGACATGTTAAAAAAAGTGCTCATGTCCGCCTATGCCTCGCTGCGCGATAAAGACGATTATCGGGACTTCCTGCTTCGCGGAACCGAATACACGGAAGAAAAATTCAACGCCGTCTGCGCGGGCTTGCTCGATAATTTCAAACGCAAATGCCGTTATTTCCGCCGCCGCGCCGAAGAAGAAAAAGAATATTTCGCGGCGGTCAACGCGGGCGGAAGCACGCGCCGGTCGATGGATAACGCCACGTTTATAATCGCCGCGTTTCTCGATTTCGAAAACGCGGAAGATTATTTCGCGTTGAAAGAAGTGCCGAAAGAAACGGGCTACACGCGCAAGCAAAGCAAGTCCAAATCGTTGCCGCCCGATTTCGATAAACATGCCGACGCGCTTGCCGATTGCAAAACGGCTTTCGATACTCTGCATAAAAAAGCAGAGGAAATTCCCGTGCGCGCAAAGGCGCTGGAAGATTATCTCGCAGCGGGTAAAATCGCGAAGAGCCTCGCGAAATACGTATTGCTGTTCGAAGAAAAATACACGGCGGAAAAGCGCGAAAAAAACGTGCTCGATTACAACGATCTCGAACACATCGCGCTTGCGCTTTTAAAAGACGAAGCCGTCAGAAGCGAACTGCGCGAAAAATACCCGTACGTTTTCGTGGACGAATATCAGGACGTCAATCCCGTGCAGGAAAAACTGCTTTCCGCCGTCGGCGGCAAAAACGTGTTTCTGGTGGGCGACGTAAAACAGGCGATTTACGGTTTCCGCGGCAGCCGTTCGGAATATTTCGCCAAAAAGCGCGGCGCCTACGCGGCGGAAAGCGGCGCGCATTCGCTTTCCATGAACAGCAATTTCCGCAGCGCGCCCGCCATTTTAAACGCCGTCAACGAAATTTTTTCGGCGGCGATGCGCGAAGATACCTCGTTCGTCAACTACGCGGAAGAAGGCGTGATGACGGAGGGGGCGAAGAGGTATACAACCGACGGCAGAGTGTGCTTTCATCTCGCCGTAAAAGAAAAGAAAACCAAACCGCCCGTTTCCGGCGTGTATTCGGTGTTCGAACGCAGCAAAATCGTCCGCGACGAAAAATTCAACGCGCTTTCGGGCAGGTGCGCCACGGGCGACGAAATCGCGCGTATCGTGAAAGAGGAACTGAAGCGCAGCTGGTTCGATCCCGACGAGGGCGTTACGAAACAGGTGAGTTACGGCGATATCGCCGTGCTCGTGCGCAAAAACAGGCAGCCGGTAACGCAGGGAATCATCGCCGCGTTCACGTTCGAAGATATTCCTTTTTCCGCGTGTTCGCCCGTCTGTCTTGACGATTTTCCGGAAATAAAAACGGCGAAAGATATTCTTTCTTATATCGATAACGCCGAACAGGATATTCCGCTTTGTTCGTCGCTCTGTTCGCCCGCGGGCAACTTTCTGCCGGACGAGCTTTCGGCAATCCGCCTCGCTTATCCCGAAGAGGAAACGTTCCGCGGCGCCTGCCGCGCGTACGCACGGGAAAAATCGGACGATATCGCCGCGCGCCTGCGCGCCTTTTTCGCTTATTTTTCTTATCTGCGCGATTTATCCTGCGTGGCGGGCGCGGAAGAAGTGCTTACGAGGTTGTTTTCCGATTGCGGCGCCGAAGCGGGCTTGCTGGCAAGAAAAACGGGAAAGGAATGTCTGAAACGCCTGCATTATTTTCTTTCGTTCGCTTCCGATCCCGCTCCGCTTTCCGTGCACGAATTTCTGGCGAAATTGCAGCTGATGAAAGGGGAAATCATGTACGAGGAAAACGCGGGCGAAAACGTGGTGAAAATTCTCACCATGCACTCCTCCAAAGGGCTGGAATACCCCGTGGTGATTCTCGGCGACGCGTGCGATCCGTTCCGCGGCAAAAACGACAGGGGAGAACTTTCTGCGGACGACGAACTGGGTGTCGCCGCAAAAATGTACGACGTAAAAAACATGGTGAAGCGCGAAACGCTTCTTCGCGATCTCATCGAAGAAAAGAAAATCGCCGCGGAACGCGCGGACGAACTGAACGTTTTCTATGTGGCGCTCACCCGCGCGAAATTCGCGTTGCACGTGGTGTTCGGCAAAGAGCCTCCGCCGATGAACGTTCTGTACGCCGATACGTACGCGGAATTTATCCCCGATTACGTGTTCGATAAATACCTTGTGAAAAACGAAGAGGAAGAGGAAGCGCAGCAGCCGAAACAAACAACGTATTCCACGGAATTCGACGCCGCGCTGGCGGAATCGATTCTTCGGGAAATGCGGCGGCAATACCCGTTCGAGGGCGGCGAAAATCTGCCCGTGAAGCAATCCGCCACCTCGGTGATGAGCGAAATCGAAGCGGCTTCGGGCGGCGGCGCGCAAGGGGGTGCCGTATACGTCGCGGACGAGGACGTTCCCGCCGGCGTGTTTGCCGCCGGCTCGGAAACGCGGCGGCTTACGGGGCTTGCCTATCACGCCTTTTTGCAGTACGCCGATTTCGCGTTTTTGCGCGCGGGCGGCGATACTACTGCGGAACTTGCAAAAAAGGAACGGGCGCGCATGAAAGCCGCGGGGCTGTTGAGCGAGGAATACGACGCGCTTTTAAATAACGAAAAGCTGGCTTCGCTTCTGAAAAACGAAGTGTTCGCGCGGTTTGCGGAGCTTTCCCGTCGCCCGCAGCCGAAAACGCACATTCTGCGGGAGCGGAACTTTCTTGTTTCGCTGCCCGTGCGGGACGTATATTTTTACGATAAAGAGCGCTACGGCAATCTCGGAAACGAAACCACGCTGTTTCAGGGCGCGGCGGACTTACTGCTGCTGGAAGAAAACCGCGCGCACATCGTGGACTATAAATACTCCTCGCGCGACGCCGCCTCGCTGAAAGAACGGTATACCCCGCAGCTTTCGTTGTACCGCAAGTCGGTGGCAAAAATCGCGGGGGTGAAAGAGGAAAACGTACGTTGTACATTGTTTAACTTATTCCGCGGCTACACGGTGGAAATATAGCGAAAAAACGGGTAAAATGTGTATAAAAACGGGTTAAAAACGTTGAAAAACGGGCATAATCTGCGCATGAATTACCTGAAATTTACCGAAAAATTAACGATTTCGCCTGTTTTTTTAATTGTTTTCGGCGTATTTTGCGCCTTTTTTACGCTGATTTTCGCCTGTTTTCTGCGTAAAAACGCGGCTTTTTTCGCCTGCGGCGGAGCGTTTTTCATTTTGTTTTCGCTTGCCTGCGGGTACTGCCGCGAACTTTCCGCCGAAGATTTCCGCACGCTGCATTACAGCCTCGCCGCGCTGTATTTTTTGTTGTACGCGGCGTTTTTGTGGCATCTGCGCCAAGCGAAAAAACGGGAGGAACGCCGCGAAAAATTTGCCGCGGCGCGCGCCGCGGAAGAATACGTCCTGCCGGAGCGCGGCAACGGCTACGTGCGCGAAAAACTGCGCGAAGCCGCGGCTGTGCCCGCCGCCGCGGGCGGGGGCATCTGCGAACCTGCGGTGGAACTTCGCCACGCGCGGGAGCTTTTGAAACGCCTGAAAAAAGCCGCGCTTTCCGTTGGCGACAGGCTGGAAGCGGAGAGGCTGGAAGATAAAATCGGCGCGTTTGAAAACGCGCCGGAGCTGAATGCGGAACAAATCCGCGAATTATCCGATAGTTTTTCCGCCGTACTGAAACTGTCCGCGAAATATATGCTGTGAATTACTATCTGACGTGCGAGGGCGGAACGCCCTTGTGCTTTTTATAACAGGCGGAAAAATAATTCTGATTGTAAAATCCCACCGAAAGAGCCGCTTCTTTTACGCTTGCGCCGTTGAGAAGCAGCTCTTCCGCTTTTTTCAGGCGCATTTCGTTGTAGTAGCTTATCACGCCGCAGCCCGCATAACGCGCCATCGTTTTGTTCAGCGCGGGGAGGCTTAAATTGCACAGCCCGGCGATTTGTTCCGCGGTTAAATCGTCCGCTATGTGCATTTCTAAAACGGATACGATGCGCGCGTAATTTTCGGCGGATCTGCCCGCGTTTGCGTTTACGAATCCCGTTTCCGGCGCTTCCGTAAACAGCGACAATACAAATAGTTCCAGCCGCTTCACCACGGCGGAAGCTTCCGCTTCTTTGCCTTCGCGGACGGCTGCCACGCGCACGCTTTCCAGTACGAACGCCTTCTGCGCCGCGGCGAAAACGGAAGAGATTTCCGAAAGCTGCTGCGCCGAAAGGGTGAAGATGTGTTTGTCGCTTTGAGGAAAGACGTCGGCGGCAAAAGAAAACACGATGATTTCCGGCGATGTGCCGAGGTCGGACCACAGCGAATGGAATTCGCCGCCGCGGTGAAAAATCGCCTGACCAGCCGGCAGGCGGTATACGTTTTTATCCGCCGTTACGCCCACCTCGCCGGACATAACGCAGAGAATCTCGTGAAAATCGTGGCTTTCGCCTTTGAAATTGTAATCGCGCGGAATCTGCTTCCTGAAAAACGTGTAGAGAGATTTTACGGAAAGCACGTCTTTCACGGGGCATTCCGTATAGTAAGGGTTGTTCATCCTGCCGTTCTCCGTAGGTAAAAATAAGAAAAATTATCGAAATTTTTAGAAAATATATATAAAAATATATAGATTATTATTTTCCGATATGTTATAATTATAACGCGAAACGGAGAAAAAGTCAACGCGGCGGCGGAAAAAAACGAAAAATTCCGCAAAAAAAACGTCCGCGGCGGGAAAATCCGTTAAAATTATTTTTTCAGAGGTAGAAAAAGTTATGAAAACTACGCTTGTAGTGATGGCGGCGGGCATGGGCAGCCGCTTCGGGGGGCTGAAACAAGCCGAGCCGGTAACGGCGGACGGCAAGGGAATTCTGGATTTTTCGGTGTACGACGCGAAAAAAGCCGGATTCGATAAAGTTGTATTTATCGTGCGCGAAGATATGGAGGAAGATTTTAAAGAACTCATCGGCAACCGCATCGCGAAAACGATTCCCGTAGAATACGTATTGCAGGATACTTCCGTACTGCCCGCGGGCAGAAAGAAGCCGTTCGGCACGGGGCACGCGATTTATTGCTGCAAAGACGTTGTGAAAGAGCCGTTTGCCATTATCAATGCGGACGATTACTACGGGCACAACGCATTTTTCGAAATTCACGATCATCTGGCAAACGCGAAAAAGGGCGAATACGCGATGACGGCATATCATCTTGCCAACACACTGAGCCCCAACGGCACCGTTTCCCGCGGGATTTGCGAAACGGAAAACGGGTATCTGAAAAAGGTTACGGAAGTAACGAAAATCAATCCGGACGGCTCGTTTGAAAAGGACGGAAAAACGGTGATGCTGCCCGGCGATACGCCCGTTTCGATGAACCTCTGGGGGCTGACTCCCGATATTTTCGGAGTGCTGGAAGAGGAGTATAAAAAATTCCTTGCGACGGCGGATCTGACGAAAGACGAATTTTTTATTCCTTCGGTGATTTCGAAGGCGGTGGATACGGGCAGAGCTACGGTGAGAGTGTTTAAAAACGCGGACAAATGGTACGGCATTACCTACCGTGAAGATTTGCAGGAAGTGAAAGACGCGATAGGGGGATACGTACATGACGGACTTTACGAAGGATTATAAGGCGGTAGCGGAGCAATTCGCGCTGGAAGGCGAGGTAACGGATATCCGCCCGTACGGTGAAGGGCACATCAACGTAACCATGCTGGTTACCACGGATAAAAAGCGGTATATCATGCAGAAAATCAACACGCGCGTGTTTCCCGATACGGACGCGCTGATGCGCAATATCTGCTACGTTACGGAATTTTTAAGAAAGCAGGGCGTGGAAACCTTGAACGTGATAGCGACGAAAGACGGAAAAAACTATCTGAAAGGCGAAAACTGCTACCGCGTGTACGATTTCATCGAAAATACGGTTACATATCAGACGGTTACGGACAAAGAAGTTTTCAAAAATTCGGGCAAGGCGTTCGGCGAATTTCAGAATTATCTCGCCGCGTTCGACGCATCGCTTTTAACGGAAACGATTGCGCGCTTCCACGATACGCCCAAGCGTTTCGCCGATTTCAAAGCGGCGCTGGAGGCGGACGTCAAAGGGCGCGCGAAAGACTGCCGCCCCGAAATCGATTTTATTCTTGCGCGGGCGAATACCTATTCGAAGGTAACGGACGCGCTGAAAGACGGTTCGCTGCCCTTGCGCGTTACGCACAACGATACGAAGCTGAACAATATTTTAATGGACGCGACGACGAACGAAGCGCGCGCGGTGATCGACCTCGATACGATTATGCCCGGTTCGATGCTGTACGACTTCGGCGATTCCATCCGCTTCGGGGCTTCCACCGCCGCCGAGGACGAAAAAGACCTTGACAAAGTGCATTTCAGCGTGGAATATTTCAAGGCGTACGCCGAGGGGTATGTAGGCGCGGTTCGCGGTTCGATTACGGCAAAGGAAGCGGAGCTGCTGCCTTACGGCGCCTATCTGATGACGATAGAATGCGGCATGCGGTTTCTTGCCGATTATCTTTCGGGCGATACCTATTTTGCCACGAAGTACGAGGGGCACAACCTCGTGCGTTGCCGCACGCAACTGAAACTGGTTTCCGAAATGGAAGGAAAATTCGAAGAAACGGGAAAAATCGTTGCGGAAATTCTGGCAAAGTAACTTTTCTGTTTATAATCAAACTTCCTCTCCCGAGAGATTGTAAAATAAAGTGTGTAAGTCGGATAAAAGGCTTACGCACTTTTTCTTACTTTTCCGGAAAATAAGCAATTTTCCGAATTAAATAAAAGCAGGAAAAAAGAAAGTAATAGTTCTCTCGGTATGGCTATTGCGTTAAAATCTGTTCATAAAAAGTCCGGCGGAAAAAGATTTTCCGCTTTTTTTATTGTATTTTTTCGATAAAACGCGATTTTTTACATTTTTGTTACAATTTATGTGGCGATTTTATTACTACCGCGGGTTATTCTATATGCGTTGAAAGTCGAAAGGAAAAAACAAAAAAGACTTGAAGGAGAAAAAGTAAATGAAAAAGCAGAATGAAAAACAAATGAAAAATCAGACGAAAAAAGTTGTATCCGTGCTGTGCGCGGCGGCGCTTTTCGGAAGCGGCGCGATCCTCGGCGCGTGCGGCGGAAAGAAAGACGAAAATAAAAACGTTACGATTTCCGGTTCGTCTTCCGTAACGCCGCTGATGGAAAAACTGGCGGCGGCTTACGAACAGGATCACGACGTGAGAATCACCGTGAATATGTCTTCTTCGGGCGCGGGCATTTCCGATGCGCAGAACGATCTGAACGATTTCGGAATGTCTTCCCGCGGACTGAAAGCGAGCGAAACGGGAGTGAAGGGCGAAATGCTTTGCATGGACGGCATTGCGCTGATCGTGAATAAGGATAGCGCCGTAACGGACGTGAAGAAAGCCGACGTGAAAGCTTTGTACGAAAACGGTACGGCGCTCCCCGATACTTCGATTACGGCGGCGGTGGGCAGAGACGCTTCGAGCGGCACCCGTTCCGCGTTCGACGAACTTTTAAAAATAGAGAACGGCTATTTCAAGGACGTTGCCACGCTTGCCGAAACGGGCAATGTAATCGAAACGATCAAATCTTCGAAAAACAGCATCGGTTACATTTCTTACGGCAGCCTCAACGATTCCGTGAAAGCGGTGAGTCTTGACAACATCGCCTGCACGGTGGAAAATATCAAGGGCGGCAAGTACGCGTTGCAACGTCCTTTCGTCATCGTACTTAAAGACGGTAAGACGCTTTCCGAAGCGGCGCAGGGTTTCTATGATTACATTATGGGAACAAGCGCGCAAACGGTGATTTCGAAAGCCGGTTACATCACGATGAAATAACAAGTCGCCGTAAAAAGCGATTCGCATAACACGGCGCGGGAAAAAAGGCAAGCCGCGCCAAAGAGAAAATCCGTCGGCGGAAAAGCCGACGGAACAATAATATTAAGCTGAAAAAGAAAAATATGATAGCAGAAGCAAAGAAAAAATTCATATCGAAAGAAAGCGTTGCAAGATGCGTATTCGCGCTGCTTGCGGCGTTTTCCGTGCTTGCCGTGTTTACCATCGTAGGGTATCTTTTGTATGCCAGCGTACCCGCATTTAAAAGATCCGGCGTGCTCAAATTTATTTTCGGAAGCGAATGGTCGGCAAAATCGCAGACGTTCGGGATCTGGAGAATGATTGCCGGCACGTTTGTTTTAACGATTTGCGCAACGCTTTTCGGCGGCACGCTTGCCGTATTTACGGCGATCTGGCTTGTGTTTTACTGTCCGCGTCCGCTGAAAAAAATTTATACGCAGATCGTAAATCTTCTGGCGGGGATACCCTCGATTGTGTACGGGCTGTTCGGCTATAAATTTTTAATGCCGCTGCTCGTGAAAATCTTCCACCCGAACAATGCGGGTTTCGGGCTTCTCGCCTGCACGCTGATTCTTTCGGTGATGATTTTGCCGACGATCGCTTCGATTACGAAAAACTCTCTGGAAGCGGTACCGATGCACTACTACGAAGGCGCGCTCGGGCTGGGGTGCACGAAAAATCAAGCCGTGTGGCGGGTTTTATTCCCGGCGGCGAAAAGCGGCGTGATTTCCGCCGTGATTCTCGGTATCGGCAGAGCGATCGGCGAAACGATGGCGGTGCAGATGATTGTGGGGAACGGCTCCGGTTATCCCTCCGGCGCGTTTGTGCCGTTTACTACGCTGACGAGCAATATCGTGCAGAATTGGGGGTATGCGGCGCCTGCGGAACAAGCGGCGCTGATTGCCGACGGCTTCGTGCTGCTCGTGCTGATTCTGCTTCTGAACGTGTGCCTTACCGCCGTGAAAAAGCCGAGAGAGGGCAACAAGTTTTTCTCGCGCCGTATCCGCGAAAGCGAAAACCGCGAGGAAGTACGCAGCTATCGCCGCACGGGAAGCGCGCAGGATATTTTATTCGTGATTTCCTGGATTGTGGCGGTGCTTGTGGCTTTTATTCTCGCCTTTGTGGTGGTGTTCGTATTCGTGAAAGGCGTGCCGTATTTAAGCTTCGATTTCCTGTTCGGTAAAAGCGGCAACGCGCATACCACGCTTGCGCCCGCGTTTGTTTCCACGATCATGCTTGTGGGACTTGCGCTGTTAATTGCTTTGCCCCTTGGCGTGGGCGCGGCGATTTACTTGAACGAGTACGCGAAAAAGAACAGCAGATTCGTGAAAATCGTGCGGCTTTTCGTGGATACGCTTGCGGGGATTCCCTCGATTGTGTTCGGGCTTTTCGGCATGGTGTTTTTCGTGAAAGGGCTGGGATTCGGGTATTCGTTGCATGCGGGCGGCATAACGCTTGCGCTGATTATTCTGCCCACCGTGATACGAAGCACGGAGCAAAGTCTTTCCGAAGTGCCGGACAGTATGCGCGAAGCCAGCCTTGCGCTGGGCGCCGGGAAACTTCGAACCACCTTTAAAGTGGTGTTGCCGCAGGCGCTTTCGGGAATTGTGACTTCGATTATTCTTTCGATCGGGCGGATTGTGAACGAAAGCGCGGCGCTGATATTCACCGTGGGTTCGGCTTCTACGTTTGTGCCGGAAAGTTACTCGGACGGTGCGGCGAGCTTTGCCGTGCTGGTGTGGAAATTCATGAGTAACGGTTTGCAGGTGAACGAAGCTTACGCTACGGCAAGCGTGCTGCTGGTGTTTGTGATCGTACTGAACCTGTTGGTATCGTTCGTACAATATCTCTATAACAAAAAGGAAAAAATCTGACAACTATGAAAAATCACGTGATTGAAAAATTTGATCTGAGCGGAGATACCGCCGTATCGGTGAAAGAGTTGAATTTATATTACGGCAATTTTCACGCTCTGAAAAGCATTTATCTCGATTTTCCGAAAAACCGGCTGACGGCTCTCATCGGTCCTTCGGGATGCGGTAAGTCTACGCTTTTAAAATCGCTGAACCGAATGAACGATTTGGTGGAGGGGTGCAAAATCACGGGCGAAGTGAAAGTGGGAGACACCGATATTTACGCGAAAAATACCGACCTCGCGAGGCTGAGAAAAAACGTGGGTATGGTGTTTCAGCGCCCAAATCCGCTGGCGATGAGCGTATACGATAATATTGCGTACGGTCCGCGTACCTTCGGCATTAAAGCGCGTTCCGTGCTGGACGGCATTGTGGAAGAATCTTTGAAGGGCGCGGCGATGTGGGACGAAATGAAAGACCGTCTGAACAAATCGGCGCTGGGGCTTTCAGGCGGACAGCAACAGCGGCTGTGTATCGCGCGTTCGCTTGCCGTGGAACCGCAGATTCTGCTGATGGACGAACCGACGAGCGCGCTCGACCCCATTTCTACGGGTAAAATCGAAGAACTTTGCGTCGAGTTGAAAAAACGCATTACCATTATTATGGTAACGCACAACATGCAGCAGGCGTTCAGAATCGCGGATAATACGGCGTACTTCCTTCTCGGCGAAATGATTGAAGTAAACGAAACGAAAAAGCTGTTCGAACATCCCGCCGATAAGCGCACGGACGATTATATCAACGGGAGATTCGGTTAATTTTCGAAGATTCCCGCTAAAACGGCTCTATACGCTGTACGAATCGGAAAAAAAGTGATATAATTGCCGTATAAGGCGGTAAATGACATGTGGATTGTATTTGCGGTTTTATCCGCGCTGTTTGCGGGAATCACGGCGATTTTAAGCAAATGCGGCGTAAAAAACACCGATTCGGACGTAGCTACGGCAATCCGTACTTCCATCGTGCTTGTACTTTCCTGGTGCGTGGCGGGGCTGACGGGCGAGATAGCGGGTATCGGAGAGATTTCGGTAAAATCGTTCGCGTTTCTGATGATTTCCGGCATCGCTACGGGCGCAAGCTGGATTTGTTATTTCAAGGCGCTGTCGCTCGGCGAAGTATCGCGCGTAACGGCGGCGGATAAATCAAGCGTGGTGCTTTCGGTGCTTTTTGCCATGGCGCTGTTCCCCGCGGAACGGGCGAAGCCGGGCATAAAGCTGGCGTGCCTTGCAGCCGTTGCGGCGGGCACTTATCTGATGGCGGGCGTGAAAAAAGAAAAATGCGCGGCGACGGCGGAAGCGGGCGGCGCCATGGCGGGCGGAGCGGAAAACGCGCCCGTGAAAAATCGGCAGACGGCATGGCTTGCGTTCGCGCTGCTTTCGGCGGCGTTTGCGGCGGCTGCGTCGATTCTCGCGAAAATCGGCATCGACGGAGTAAGTTCGAATCTTGCGACGGCTATCCGTACCGGCGCGGTGCTGGTAATGGCATGGCTGATAGTGTTTTTCCGCGGCAAAGCTTCTTACGTAAAGCGCGTGCCGAAAAAGGATTTTCTGTTTCTGGCGCTTTCCGGCGTAGCCACGGCGGCAAGCTGGCTGTGTTATTATTACGCCATTGCGAAAGGGCAGGTGAGCGTTGTGGTGCCGATCGATAAGCTGAGCATTCCGGTTACGGTGTTGTTTTCGTGTATCGCGTTGGGAGAACGGCTTACGAAAAAACAGGCGTGGGGGCTGGTTTTGCTGACGGCGGGAACGCTGAGCATGGCGATTTTTGCAAGATAAAGATTTTGCAGGACGGAGATTTCGAAAAACAGAGATTCGGCGGCGAGGTGAAAAATGAAAGGAAAAGTATTTATTTTAGAGGATGATACAAGCATCTGCGGGCTGATTAAGGTGGCGCTGGAAATGAACGGGCTTTCGTTCAGGGCGTTTTCCACGGTGCGCGGTTTTACGGATGGAATTTCGGAAGAACGCCCGGACGTGGCGCTGATCGATATTATGCTGCCGGACGGCAGCGGGCTGGACGCGCTGCAATTCGTGAAAAGCAGATACCCCGAAGTCGCCTGTATCATTCTTTCCGCGCTTTCCAAAGAGGAAGATAAAGTAAACGGGCTGAATCTGGGGGCGGACGATTACGTTTCGAAGCCGTTTTCCGTGCTGGAACTTACCGCGAGGGTGAACGCGAGACTCCGCGAAAAGCAGAAACCGGCGCTGATGGCTGCGGGGAACGTTACGCTGAACACGGAAACGTTTTCGTGTACGGTGGGCGGCGAAGCGGTGGCGCTGAACAGAAAGGAATACGAGCTTTTGCGCGTACTGATGGAAAACAAGGGAAAAGTGCTTTCGCGCGACAGGCTTTTAACCGACGTGTGGGGGTACGACGCGGGCGAAACGCGGACGCTGGATAACCACGTGGCGCGGTTAAGAAAACTGGGAATAAAAATAGAAACCGTATTCGGGGTAGGGTATAAACTTGCCGCGGACTGACGAATGGAAACGGAATATCGCCTTTCGGGCGGCGGAAACATAACGGAGATAAAAGGATATGAAATGGAGAGTATGGCTGTTATCGCTGGGGATCACGCTGTTTTGCGTGCTGACGTTCGGGCTGGCAAGCACGCAGGTATATTATAAATCTTCGGTGGACGACGGCAGGAAGTATTTAAGCGTGTATATGAACGAGTATGCCGAAAGCGAATATCCGTTGGACGAGGCGGGGGCGAAGGCGTTTTCGGAAAGACTGAACGGCGCGCGCGTTACGTTTATGGACGCGCAGGGGAACGTTCTGGCGGACAGCGAAGCCGAAAAGCCGGAAACCAACCATTCGAACCGCGAGGAAGTGATCGAAGCGCTGGAAAACGGAAAGAACGGCGACGGGTTTGCTGTGCGTTCCAGCGCCACGATCGGCAAAAACATGATGTATTACTGCCGTAATTTCGACGGCGCGTATCTGGTGCGCATTTCGATAGTAACCGACAGCGACTGGCTGATTTTCGTTAAAACGCTGCCCACGCTGGCTTCGTTTTTTGCGGTGATGCTGCTGCTTTGCGTGGCTACGGCGTTCGCCGCCACGAATATCGTGGTAACGCCCGTGAAAAAACTGGCGGAAGAAGCGGCGAATAACGACAGCGTTACTTCGGACTATTCCGAATTGCAGCCGGTGGCGGAACTTCTGAACGAACGCAGCCGCAATATCAACCGTCAGATGGAAGAAATCAAGGCGGAAAAAGAGGCGGTGGAGCAGGCGCGGGCTTCGAAGGACGAATTTATTTCCAACGTTACGCACGAAATGAACACGCCTCTGACTTCCATACGCGGTTATGCCGAACTGCTGAGCGCGGGAGGAATGTCCGACGAACAGAAAGCGCTGGCGTATAAAACGATTTTAACGCAGAGCGACAGGCTGACGAATCTGATTGCGTGCATCATCAATTTCAGCGAAATAGAAAGCGACGATCTGCCCGCGTACGAAGTGAATTTTTCGGCGTTGGCAAGGGAAACGCTGAGCGCGCTGAAACCGGAAGCGGATAAGAGAAAAGTTACGATTACCGAGCGCATCGACGACAACGTGATTTTACTCAGCCGCCACGAAAGACTGAGCGAATTATTCGGAAATCTGGTGCGGAACGCCATCAAGTACAATAAAGAGGGCGGCTCGGTTACGGTAACGCTGAACCGCGAAAAACTGGAAGTGGAAGATACCGGCATAGGCATTTCGGAAGAGAATCTCGGAAAGGTGTTTTCGCGGTTTTTCACCGTGGACAAATCGCATAACGGCAAAAACGGCGGATTCGGGTTGGGTCTTGCCGTGGCGAAAAAAATCTGCGTGAAGGCGGGCTGGCAGATCGGCGTGGAAAGCGAGCTTGGTAAAGGCAGCAAATTTACCGTGAAATTTTAACGAAGAGCAGTATCGTTTGCCGGCTTTGCGACCGGCGACGAAAGGGAAAACGGACAGATGTATTATATCGCGAAATATTTATCGCCGATCGGCGGAATCACGATGGCGGGCAGCGGACAGGCGCTTGCCGGTTTGTGGTTGGACGGGCAGAAATATTTTGCCGACGCGCTGCTCTGCGGAAAGGAAGAAAAAGAACTGCCGGTGTTTGCGCAGACGAAAAAGTGGCTGGATATTTATTTTACGGGGAAGGCGCCCGATTTTACGCCGCCGCTTTCTATGGAAGGGGTTTCGCCCTTCCGCAGGCGCGTATGGGAAATTATGCTGACGATTCCGTTCGGGCAGACGATGACGTACGGAAACATAGCGAAGCTGATAGAAAAGGAAACGGAAAAACGCGTTTCGGCGCAGGCGGTAGGCGGCGCGGTGGGGCATAATCCCATCTCCATCATCATTCCCTGCCACCGGGTGGTGGGGAGCGACAGCAGCTTGACCGGCTATGCCGGAGGATTGGAAAAGAAAAGGTATCTCCTCTCTTTGGAGGGGATTGATGTGACAACACTCAGCACCCCTAC
>ENA-ORIC01000054-ORIC01000054.1-human-gut-metagenome-genome-assembly--contig:-NODE-54-length-154511-cov-23.720113_pt1 | contig 154511 bp, 133 predicted proteins | sample MGYA00243023_ERZ508732 | MGnify/ENA primary metagenome ERZ508732 (study PRJEB26277, sample SAMN04329767) | human gut metagenome | biome: human-associated habitat | host: Homo sapiens | place: USA... | reverse complement strand
GGTGTAGGATTTTCAGCACAATATGGCTGGCAGGCAGTATTTAACACATTTGGTGCTTTAGCCATTGCTGCAGAGACTTATGGACTACAAGGAGCGGTTAGTCTTAGAGTGATTCAAAATGTTTTTGGTGTTGTGTTTGCTTTAGCATTTTGTGTTATATTTTATTGGTTTATGTCTAAAAAAGATAGATATAAACAGTAAGTCAAACACACAAACTATGGAGTCTTTAGTCGGTTTAATAAAATTTTAGATAGAAAATAAATCATTATAAAAAGATCCTGTTCATACTATGATATATAGAACAGGATCTTTATTTACTTTATTTCGCCAGGAAATTGCTCTGAATCTCCATCGGCATATGATAAGCCTGGTATTCTGTATTATCCGTCATATTGTAGAGTGTATCATCTTGCAGCTCATAAAACAATATCCTTTCAGTGTCTTATATCTGGAAGTTTCCCCGACAACAATGTTCATCTGATCCATGATCTCAAATGGATCTCGGGTTCCATATTTCTTGATTAATTTCTTTGTTTCTGTATATATGTAAGTGTTTCATTTTTTTACATTAACGTGAAAAATATGGACGTGAAAAAATAAAATGCTATAATAAAAAGAATTGAGACAAAGCAGATGAAAATCTGTGACACAAAGCTAAAGGGCTTGTAAAACGAAAATATTGAAATGTGTTTTAATCGAAAGAATAAGGAATTTGACGTATGCAAAAAACAAAATGTTATCTGGCCGCATTGGTGTCTGGTGTACTTTTAGTAACTGGTATTTTGGCTGGATATGGACAATCTAAAAAAACGATCACCTTACCGTGTATCTGTGGGAAAATCGTTTAATGAAAAATATTGCTTCTTATGATGTGGTTTCTAAGTACTATTCCTATGCAGTGGAATATTATAAAGATACAGATGATGAAATTCAGTGGTTGCCAATCTGTGCAATTCCGCAGACGATTATTGCCAACAAGACACTGTTTGATCAGTATGGAATCAAAGTTCCGGAAAATTATGAAGAATACGTACAGGTTTGCCAGCAATTTTATGATAAGGGTATAAAACCTTACTCGATGGACCTTGCAGAAGACTGGTCAAATCAAGAAATAATTCAGGCGGCAGCGATTGGTGAATTTACAAGTTTGGATGGTATTGACTGGCGAAACAAAGCCGAAACTTCAGCTGGTGAAATAAAATTTGACGACGTACTATGGAAAAGAATTTTTTCGGAAACAAGTCAGTTTCTTAAAGATTCGCATTTTAGTAAAGAGGATATTAATGTTAATATTAATACAGGAACTCAGATGTTTGTTGAAGGAAAATCAGCAATGTTTCATGGACAGCCTACAGATATGCAAAAATTACAAGATCAGATGGATGCGGAACTAATTCGTATTCCTTATTTTTCACAGACTTCAGATAGTTCTTTTGTGTATATGTTCCCATCCTTAAATATTGCATTCAATAAAGAATTGGAAAAAAACAAGGAAAAACTGGATACAGCATTAGATGTGCTGGATTGTATGATTTCGGAACAGGGACAAAAACTGATTGCAGATGGAAGTGGTGTGATTTCGCTTAACACAGATGTTCCATCAATGATGCAGAATGTACCAGGCTTGGAAGAAGAAATTAAAGATACTTCTATTTATATCCGATATTCTGCTCAAAAATCATTCGATGCCAGTCTTGAAGCTGTTCACGGATTATTATCAGGAAAAATGGATGAAATGCAGGCTTATAATGCTTTTCGTAGTGCAATGAATAGTAAAGATTCAAAAGAAAAAAGTACAGTGAATTTTGAAAACGAGTATTCCATTCTTCTTACGGATACGATAAAATCTATTTTGAAAAAAATTAATCCAAAATGTGCTATTGAGCAAATAGGGGATACAACATTATCTAGTGCATGGATTGCGGCCATGTCAAATGGGCAGCAACCGTCAGCACCAGAAGACTATATAGAGGTTGAAAAATAAAGTGCAAATAGAACAAGAGATAATTAAGAGAAAAAAAATAATAATGCCATTGTTTGTCATAATTTTCATTCTTTCAAGTTTTGTTTTTGTAAAGTTTCTGTTGAATAGGATGAATACATATATTGAGGTAAATGGAGAAATCAGTATGGAAGCTGTTGTCGAACAGATTCAACAGACCTATGATATGCAAGTGAGTGGATACTATAGACAGTTACATTTTGTTGAGGGCTATTTGTGTAAAGAGAAGAAAATATCCCTTGAAACAGAAAATAACCGAATCTTTTTTAATGCATGGGAAAAAGAATCTGAGAGTACACTTTTATTTCTACAGGAAAATGGAAAAGCTATAACCTCAGATGGAACAAAACTGAAAGTTGATATGCCTAGTAAGCTTTTGCTGGATTTGAGAAACGGATCTAATATTGGAAAATTGGTCGCTTTGGAATTTGAACAAGTGAAAAAAGACGGTTATTTGGTAGCAATTCCATGTCAGGAATATACGATTAATGGGGAAACTTATACAGCGATTGGAACAGTGTATGATCATTCGAAATTAGACTCCATGTTAAATCTTGGAGGATATGATGGAAGTGCATATCTCTTCATGTTGGATGATGATGGAAATATTACTTATACGAACCAGAAGGATGACATTTTTTTTCGAAATTATTCATTACTGAAACATTTGAAAAGTGATCATGCTATAACAGAAAAAGAGTTTGATTCTCTGAATAAAAAGATTGCGGGGGGAAAAAAGGGAGTAGAACTTATGGGGAAAGATGAGCCTTATTATTTGGGATATTGTCCGATAGAAAGCAACAATACGATGTTGATTTGTATTGTAAAAAAAGCGACAGTAGATAATGTGTTGAAAGAATACCAGAAAACGATTGGGCTTACTACAATGCTCATGACAGGATTTATACTCTTGCTTTTTGCTGGATTATTCTACAGTATTTCCAGATTCAGTATTGCAAATCAAAAAGTTAAATTTGAAAAAAGAAACAATGAGCTTCAGGCAATGGCTATAAGCGAAATGGAAGAAGCTAATAAAAATCTGAAAAAGGCTAAGAACATTGCTATTGAGGCTCTACAAACCGCTGAAAATGCAAATAAGGCAAAAACAGATTTTTTATCCAATATGTCGCATGATATTCGCACACCTATGAACGCAATCATTGGTATTATATCATTAATCAGACATAATGCCGGCGACAAAGAAAAAGTTATAGAGTATGCAGATAAAATAGCTATTTCTTCTCAGCATCTATTAGGAATTATTAATGATGTTTTGGATATGAGCAAGATTGAAGCTGGAAAAACAGTTTTCAAATATTCTGATTTTTCTATTCTGGATGCTATAGAAGAACTCAATACAATATTTCATTCACAGGCAAACGAAAAAAATCAGAGTTTTATAATCACAAAAGAAAACCTTAAACATGAGTGGGTAAATGGCGACAAGGTTCATCTGATGCAGATTTTCAGTAATCTGTTGTCTAATGCAATAAAGTACACACAGGAAGGTGGAATAATCCAGTTTATAGCAGAAGAAAGTGAGACAAACTCTTCTACATATGGAAAATATCATTTTATAGTCAGTGACAATGGTATGGGAATGTCTGCTGATTTTAAAGAAACTATCTTTGACGCGTTTACTCGTGCAGAAAGTTCCGTAACAAACAAAATACAGGGAACTGGTCTGGGAATGGCAATCACTAAAAATCTGGTTGAATCGATGGGGGGAACGATTGAGGTTGAAAGCGAACCAAATCGCGGAAGTAGTTTTGAAGTAATCTTAAATCTAAAAATTGTGGAGAACAGAGTAGTTTCTTCGACAGAACAGATAGAAATGCATGAGACAGATAGTGATATTCTGGATGGAATGCGCATCCTTTGTGCAGAGGATAATGAGTTGAATGCAGAAATCCTAATGGAATTATTAAAGCTTGAAGGTGCAGAGTGTACTATTTGTGAAAATGGCAAAAGGATTTTGGAAGCATTTGAACAGTCCGTGCCCGGTGAGTATGATATGATCTTGATGGATGTACAAATGCCTGTTATGAATGGTTATGAGGCAACGGAGGCAATCCGTAGAAGTTCACATGAACAGGCAAAGACGATCCCGATTATTGCCATGACTGCCAATGCATTTTCAGAGGATATGCAGCACTCTCTCGCTGCTGGAATGAATGCTCATATTTCAAAACCAGTTGATATGAAGTTGCTGAAGAAAACCATAAGAAATATAAAACTTGGGAGGGAGGAAGCCCAATTTATTGATCAATAATCACTAAAGAGAAATAAGAAGGACAAGAAACAAAAAATACTCATTGTAGATGATTCAAAATTTAACACTTTTGGATATCGATACTCTGTGCAGATAAAAGCGAAGGTGGAAAATGATAGTCAGATGTATAGTCTGAAACTGCATACATTGTGGTCTCATATGAAGAAAGACGGATATATAGGAATCATTGGATATTTTGATGCTGTAAATTAAATATGTAGATTATTAATCATAGAGTGTATGGATTCAATCAATTCCATATATGCATTTTATAGGTGAAAGAGATTATTATACAAACATACTTGAACGTTTTAAAAATTGTTTTCGATAAGTCGGATTGTAAATTTTTGTGTTAATAAATTATGTGGAAAAGATACTCCGAGAATGACGTTTGGTAAATTGGTTTAACATGGTGGGATAAAGTAAAATATAATAATACATCTTTTGTTTACGTTTGAATGTATTGACAACACCCTATAGTGGATATAAAAAGGCATGTAGTCTTATTTAGCATTATAAGGATAATGAAAAGTGTCAACACTGTTGACATAATTATGATGGATGAACTATCTTAGAATTGTTTCCGCATGTACTATAATTAAGATGTCTTTAAAGATGAAGTCACAAGGGGGTAGGTGCATCTAGTACCGTGTTAATGTGCGCCTGATACTTTGAACTTGCAGAAAATACTTGGTCACTCCCAAATTGACACTACCATGCAGTACGCAATGGTGAATTAGATGAAAAAGTGGTTGTTGCAAAAATTGCAACAACCACGAGGCATGGAGCAATAGAAGGAAAGCGGACGTTGGATTATAGTTGATGAGAATAAGAAGAAAGATCACTAAGGAGACCAAGTGGACAGAAAAAACGAAGCCCTAAACTACCTGAAACAATACCCCAAGATGGCGAAATGGATGAATATATGCATTTGCTGTGGCTCAATGGGTTATAACCCGGATATGCCAGACAAGATTACTTCGAGAGATGGCAATGGGGAATATAATACTGTATTTTCAAGAAACATAAAGAAGTATTTTTCTCCACTGAGAGTAAATGACATGGGGATGTGCGCCATTTGTCAGAAATATTGGAGAAATAAATAAGTATTTGCAAAAGGAGACCTCTTATTTGAAAAAGAAAAAGGATGAAATAACCATCCGTTCCAGTGCAGCAGAATATTTAACCTATGTTGCCTCTATCGGTGGTCAGCAGGACAGTATTGAGATGCGCTATGAGGATGAGAATATATGGCTGACACAGAAGATGATGGCCACATTGTATGATGTGGATGTTCGTACAATCAATGAGCATATTAAGAAGATTTATTCCGACTCAGAGCTTGAGGAAGATTCAACTATCCGGAATTTCCGGATAGTTCAAACGGAAGGTTCCCGTCAGGTGACTCGTGATACAAAGCATTATAATCTCCAAATGATTATTGCGGTCGGATTCAAGGTTAATAATGAGCGAGCGGTGCAGTTCCGCAAGTGGGCCAATGGTATCGTGAAAGACTACACTATTAAAGGCTGGGTCATGGATGACGAACGTCTGAAAAATGGTGGCTCTGTGCTTACAGTAGAATACTTTGACCGCCTGCTTGAGCAGATTCGTGAGATCCGTCTCTCTGAGCGGAGATTTTATCAGAAAATAACGGACATCTATGCTACAGCTCTTGATTATGACCGAACAGCAAAAACAACAAAGCAGTTCTTTGCAAAGGTTCAAAACAAGATGCATTATGCAGTTCACGGACATACAGCAGCAGAGTTGATTTATGAGCGGGCTGATGCAGATAAGCCACACATGGGATTAACTACTTGGGCAGCAGCGCCGGAAGGCAAGATTGTAAAAAGTGATGTGAGTGTTGCGAAGAATTATCTTTCAGAGAAGGAAATGCGTTCATTAGAGCGTATTGTATCTGCTTATCTGGATTTGGCAGAGGATCGGGCGGAACGTCATATTCCAATGACGATGGAGGATTGGGCAAAGCGTTTGGATTTATTCTTGATGGCCGACGACAGAGATGTTCTTCAGGATGCAGGCAAAATCACTGCTGAGATTGCCAAGGCAAAAGCTGAAACTGAATTTGAAAAATATCGTGTTATTCAGGATAGGCTGTTCATGTCTGATTTTGATAAGTACATGTTGGAATTGGAAGAGAATGCGAAGAAGTAGCATGAAACCAGTGATGATGTGGATGGGTTCGGATGAGTAACTTCCAGACACAAATCGGTAATTCATAGAGTGCTGTCTTTTCATGTGAAGACCGTCTGCTTGCTAAGCAAGAAACCTTGAGTTTATGCGGTATTTAGGTGGTTCTGACGGATAATGTGTACGCGAATAGTTGTATCCATTGTTGTGAAATGAGTTCGTAGTTGGAGAAAATAGAATTATATGAGAAAAAATGACAAATTTCCATTCGCTATGACAAAGAAATCATTGGTTGTGTATATTGTTTTTACAGTTCTTCTGGGACTATTTCTGTTTTTTGTCATAGGAGATATGGCTGGAAAATGTGCGGCATGCATTGCTTGTCCGATGATCATTGTATATTTAATCTATGCCTATTGCAAGGAAAGCAAAGCAGATATGAAAGCCCAGGAGACGAAAGTGCAATATAAGGATGGCAGCTATTTTGAAAGCTCTGAGTGGCATGAGAAATATGTGATCTATCTCAATGAGCACCATTTTGAGAAACCTAAATATCAAAGCATGGAAATGGATTTATTAAAAAGATTTCAAAGACGGGAATATCTTGTCAAAATGATATTGTCATTATTCCTAATGTTTTGTACCTTGTGTCTTATTCCTTTAGGGCGTTATTATATGGCTATTATAGGACTTTGCCTGTTCGGATTCCTGTTTTGGCTGGAGTTTTCACTGTATATAGGAATGCCGGTACGGAAGTGGTTGAAGGGTGATATTGATTATGAAGAGCTTGAAGCGTCATATTTAAAAAGTCAGATGCTTTTCTATAAAACAAATGCATTAGCATTTGAAACTACACATTTACACGGGTTCACAGAGAAAAAAATATATGCAATAGATTATCGATTGGTGGAAGGAATATCAAGAAATATAGTACGCCTTAAGAAGTATGAGGATGGAATTTATAATACGGAGGAGTATAAGCATTTTGCAGTTATTCATGTCAGACTGCCAAGAAGCGGAGATATTTATGATGTTGAGATCGAACTAAATGAGTTTCAGGTTCAAATGGCAATCGATAAGTTATCCGTCTATAAAATTGGTGAAGATTTGATGGAAAATCTTTCTGTAAATGAGCATAAAGAAAATGAGGCTGTAATATAGCCAATGCAGTATTTAGCATTGCCTAAAAAGGATAAAGAAGATAAGGAGACTCCATGGACAGAAAAACCGAAGCCCTAAACTACCTGAAACAATACCCCAAGATGGCAAAATGGATGAATACCTGCATTTGCTGTGGCTCAATGGGTTATAACCCGGATATGCCGGACAAGATTACTTCGAGAGATGGCAATGGAGAATATAACACTGTATTTTCAAGAAACATAAAGAAGTATTTTTTCCCACTTAGAGTAAATGACATGGGGATGTGTGACATTTGTCAGAAATATTGGAGAGAAAATCACTAAGTAACTTGATATGATGAAATTGAGGCTTGCATCAATAAGCTAAATAGAAAAGGAGGATAATCATGGAATTTATATGTTACCCAAAGTGTTCAACCTGCCAGAAGGCAAAGAAATGGCTGGACGAGAATAAGATCGAATACACGGAGCGCCACATTGTGGATGATAATCCTACATATGATGAGCTTAAGAAATGGTATGGTAGGAGTGGACTTCCGCTCAAGAGATTCTTCAATACGAGCGGCATGCTGTATAAGGAGATGAAACTGAAGGACAAGCTTCCGGACATGAGCGAGGATGAGCAGTTGCAGCTTCTTGCGACAAATGGCATGTTGGTGAAGAGACCGCTTGTCGTTGCTGAAGGTTTCATGCTGACTGGATTTAAAGAAAAAGAGTGGACAGAGAAGATGCTGTAGTAGGAACGTCCCCGTGGAGAAAAAATGAAAAAAATTGATGTAAACAACAGTTGGGAAATGCATCGCGTAGGCGATGACGATTGGATCATTGCGACAGTGCCGGGATCGGTGTATGGGGATCTGCTGCAGGCGGGCAAGATGGAAGATCCGTTCTGGAAGGACAATGAGATAGAAGCACTGAAGCTGATGGATTACGATTATGAGTACCGCACCAGCTTTTCGTGTGATGATGAGCTGCTGGGATCGGATGAGGTTATCCTTCGGTTTGAAGGGCTGGACACCATTGCGGATATCACGCTAAATGGTGTGAAGCTTGGACACGCCGACAATATGCACAGGACATGGGAGTATTCGGTAAAGGATACCCTGAAGCAGACGGATAATATATTAAGTGTATATTTTTATTCGCCGACAAAGTTCATCGCAGATGCATTTGCGAAGGCTCCAACACGGGGAACCGAGAATGCCATGAACGGATTTGTACATATCAGAAAAGCTCACTGCATGTTTGGCTGGGACTGGGGCGCACATCTTCCAGATGCAGGAATATGGCGGCCGGTCAGCTTGCTTGGAATTGATACCGCACGGATAGATTCTGTTGAAATCCTGCAGCATCATGATCAGGACTCAGTGGAACTTGATATAAAGCCGGAGATAGAATTTGCCCGGAAGTATATTGGTTCTGGATCAGAGACGGGACAGCTGAGTGCAAACGTTAGAGTAGTAGATCCGGTTGGAAACGAAATTATAAATAGAATATTAAATGAAGATATCACGAAGAATATACATATAGACAACCCACAGCTCTGGTGGCCTCGTGGGTATGGTGAGCAGAACCTTTACACTGTTTCCGTTGACCTTGTGAAAGATGATGGTACGGTGGTTGACAACTGGACGAGAAAGATCGGCCTGCGGACAATAACCATGGACCGCACAAAGGACAAATGGGGTGAGAGCTTTGCCACCTGCGTAAACGACGTAAATATATTTGCCATGGGTGCCGATTACATTCCGGAGGATCATCTTCTTGGACGTGTGACACCTGAGACTACAAGGACTCTGCTTGAGAAGGCGGTATTTGCGAACTTCAATTCTATAAGAGTGTGGGGCGGTGGATATTATCCTGACGATTGGTTCTATGATATGTGTGATGAGATGGGACTTGTGGTGTGGCAGGATTTCATGTTTGCGTGTGCTGTCTACGATCTCACACCAGAATTTGAGGCAAATATCACCGCGGAATTTATTGACAACTTAAAGAGGATCCGCCATCATGCGTCACTCGGGCTTATGTGTGGCAATAATGAGATGGAGCAGTTTGTTAAGGAGAGAAAATGGGTGAGCAAGGACAGCGAGGTTCGGGACTATATTATTATGTACGAGCGAATTCTCCCGCAGATCATGAAGCAGTATGCTCCACAGGTATTTTATTGGCCAGCGAGCCCGTCCTCAGGTGGTTCATTTGATGATCCGAGAGACGAGAACCGCGGAGATGTGCATTATTGGGCTGTGTGGCATGGTGATAAGCCATTTTCTGAGTACAGAAAGTTTTGCTTCAGATATCTTTCCGAATTCGGTTTCCAGTCATTTCCTTCAAAGAAGACTGTTGAGACATTTACGGATGATGAGCGTGATATGAATATCTTTTCATACATTATGGAGCGGCATCAAAGAAATGGCTCGGCAAATGGAAAGATAATGAATTATATGCAGCAGACATATAGATATCCATCTGATTTCGAGACGGTTATCTACGCATCGCAGCTTCTGCAGGCGGATGCTATCAGGTATGGCGTCGAGCATTTTCGAAGAAACAGAAATGATGACAGGTGCATGGGAGCAGTGTACTGGCAGTTCAACGACTGCTGGCCGGTTGCATCCTGGTCCAGTGTGGATTACTGCCAGCGCTTAAAGGCACTTCACTACTATGCAAGACGTTTCTTTGCTCCGATCATGATCTCCTGTGAAGAGGAGGGCATGCTTGGAAGTGGACAGGAGCTGGTGAGACTTCCATTTGAATTCCCGAAGTCCATACGCCTCTGCGTGGCAAATGAAACCATGAACACAGAGAAAATACTTGTGTCCTGGCAGTTGAGGGATGCGTCAGCTCGTGTTCTTGAATCCCACGAGGAGGAGATCACTGCGCCAGCGCTGACGAGCGTATGGCTTGACAAGGTTGAACTTCCTGGTATCGACATTTACCACCAATATGTGAGCTATCAGGCAAGTATGAAAGGACAGGTAATATCAGAGGGGACGGTCATATTATCATATCCGAAGTATTTCTGCTACGAGGAGCCTCAATTGCAGGCGACAGTGGATGGCGACTATATCACAGTCAGTGCGGATGCTTATGCGAAGAGTGTGGAGATCCTGAACCAGAATGAGGATCTTATCCTGTCGGATAACTATTTTGACCTGAATGCAGATTCAAAGACTGTAAAGGTTATAAGTGGAAGCGTGGATAAGCTGAGGCTTAGAAGTGTATATGATATAAATTGATCTTGATAAGAGAGATTTATAAATGGTAAATGCCAGCGCATTATATATGTGCTGGCATTCACAAGAAAGGAGAAGCCATATGAGCTTTGCATTGTTTCTGGACATAGATGGTGTATTGAATACCCGGACGACAGTTGTGGGGGCGCCCAGTGGGAGAACAGGGATAGACGAGTCCAGAGTGAGGCTGTTGAAAAAGGCGTTAAAACAGTTTGGCAAGGCGGAGATCGTTCTGACTTCGGATTGGAAGCTTATGAGAGAAGACGGGGACGACTTCTCATATCTTGTATCTATGCTGGGCAAATTTGGACTAAGCCTGTCTGGAAAGACAACCGATGTCTGGGTTGGCAGAGGTGAGGGTATCCAGAGCTATCTGGCGGAACATCCTGAGATAGATGAATACGTGATACTGGATGACAACACATTTGATTTCTCCAATTATCCTAAGCTTTGGGAACGGCTGTTGCTTACCAATGGCATAGAGAATGCCGAATATGCTTCAAAGACACCGGCGATTGAGGCTATGCTTTTTCTGGAGGCTATTTCTTAGTCCTTTCCCATATCATCCTGACTACATAAGGAATCAGAATAACAGGAATTGCCAGATAGGCTAGGAAACTGTAAGCCTTCTGGATGAGTGTCAGCAGGCCGAACTGCGCAATTCCAAAGTCGGCAAGGCAGCAGATCAGCGCAGCTATGATCTCTTTGCGGGTTATTCGGGCTGAGCCTGCAGCAGGACTGATGGCAGGTTTAGCAGGTTTTTTATTGCAAATTCTTGCGACCATTGCGGCTACCATATTCACCGCAGTGGACACGGCACCTAGTATTATAAGAACGGAGATGAGCGGTGTCAGGAATCGACTGCCCACGCCGCTTTGAACCATGAACAGAGTAGGCACACTCTGTTTTGCCATGTCAGGATTTGATGCCACAGTCATTATTCCAAGAACGACAACGGTCATCATGATTATATTTATCACGCATCCTATTCCCATGCTTTTTACCGCGTCCTTCGGTTTGTCAAATGATCTGGCATGCTGCACGAATACAGCTACATTTGCAAGCTGGAAAGTCCCGTACAGGAATGCGGAGTAAAGTGCCTTGCCAAGAGGAAATGCGTCGGAGTTCATGGTCGATGCGGTCTGGCTGATCTCATGTGAGCTCGCGATGATATTCGGAATGTACACGATGAGCAGTCCGACGATGATGCATATGGATAAAACGGATGCAACTCTGCGCACCAGGTCAGTTCCGAATATGGCAACTATGAATATAAATACGCCTATGACGAGTGTACAGACAAGATATGGCAGACCTGTCAGAGTGCTCAAGGTCGCGCCGCCTGTAGCAAATGCCACTGCAGGCGCGACACACATGACACAGATGTACAGCACTTCGAAGAGATTTGAGAATACAGGGGCAAATCTGCCATAGAGGGCATTGTTGTATGAACGGTAGTCATAGACTTCGTGTTTTCTTGCAAAATACAGGCAGTATGCGAAGAATACCGCATTGTAGATCATGGCGATGGCTGGCGTGATGAGACACCAGACTCCATAGCGTACATAGTAGCTGTATATCTGGGCGCCTGATGCAAAGCCGCCGCCAAAGTGGGTGGTGAACCACACAAAGGCAACTCCTAATATTATGGAATATTTACTTTTCGACTGCGTTGATTTCTCCATTATGTGATTCTCCTGTCATTGAATATCAGCTTATTCTTTGTTCCTCATATCAAGTTCGTTCATAGCCTTGACCAGCATATCTCTTGTCACCTTGTATGGATAATGTGCCACATCGGACATATCCGGTATGCGATTCATGGTTTCTTCCCACTCTTCTTCCGTGATCTCTATGTCATTCAGGCATACCGGGAGATGTATGGCTTTGTTGAGCTCGTATACTTTCTCGAATTCATCCATTTGTCCATCAACAATAAGTGCGATCAGGACGCCAAATCCTACAACTTCACCGTGAAGATGATTTTTCTCTATGACAGGGTAATTGGTCAGCGCATAGAATATGGCGTGGGCCAGACCGCTGTTGTAGTCCGGGGTGCAGTCCTTTGTGAGGAAGATAGAGGCAATGCCGGTGGTCACCACTATGGAGAGGATGACCTGTTCAACGTCATACGTGCACAGCCCTTTCTGATGATCGGCAAATGCTTTGGGCCCGTAGGACAGCAGTGGATCCCGGCACATACGGCTTACGGCAACTCCAATCGATGTGAAATGTTCCAGGCGTTCATCCCTGGAGGATATGGTCGATTCGTAGTATTTCGCATAGGTGTCACCTATGCCGGCCCACATATAGCAGCTTGGCGCCTTGGCGATTATCTCGGTGTCTATGAACGCATGCATGGCCGGTCTTATAAAGAAGTGCGGCTTCAAAAATGTGCCATCCGGATTGTACATGATGGATACCGATGTACAGGCAGAGCAGTTGGATGCGATGGTTGGAAATGTAAATACGGGTTTGTCGTCAGTTATGCACAGGCATTTGACTGTGTCCAGTGCCTTGCCGCCACCGACTCCAAATACCATGTCGGCCTGCTGATAGACAGGGAGTGCGCGAAGACGCTCCACATTGTCGTAGGTACAGTCTGCTCCGAACAGTTCCTTTCCAATTATAGTAAGTTTTGTCTTGGCGACAGCCGCAGCTATCTTTTGGTAGGCGGCAGCTAGAGCTTTTTCCCCGCCGATTACCAGCACGGTGCGACCGTAAGATTCACATACAGGTCCGATCTTGCTGTAGATATTGCAGCAAGGGTGAATATATGATACAATGTCCGAAAAGTCGGAAGAAGCAGGGGGACATATTTTGAAGGTATATGAGAAGATATTTGCAAGGCTTGACGAACTGAGTATGAGCCAGTCAGAGCTTTCGAGGCGAACGGGGATTTCAACCAGCACGATAAATGACTGGAAAAAGAAGAAGATCAATCCACAGGCGGACAAGCTGGTTGTTATCTGTAAGGCACTTGACATGTCATTGGCAGAGCTTCTTGGAGAAGACGGGGCTGAGAACAGCAGCGTCGATTATAGTGCTGATGAGAAATATCTCATTGAGTGTTATCGCAGATCGGATAATTATGTGAGAAAGCATATGCTCAGATATATGGAGCTTATTGACAAGACAGAGAGAAAAGCGACCGGGACACCACAGAGAAATGTTGCCGTTATACAGGATGTGGATGGGAATAATATTGTGTTTATCAATGATATTATTTTTATGGGTAAGCAATCAATAAAGTGGAACGATGTGGAAGCATATTTAAAAAGATTTGTTGGAGAATTTTATTTGATTTCAGATACGGAAGATGAGATTTATATAGGGGCTGATTTGCCGGATGAGTATGCACATTCAGAATATACCAGAGTATTGAAAGGTGCAAATGCTAAGGCAAAAGCGAATGCCGCCCAGGGAATACCAGAGCTTATTGAAATTGCAACAGAAAAACGGCATACAGAAAATTCGAAGAAAAAGCACGAAAAAGATGCAAAATATGGTTGGTATAGGTATGAATCCCGCTTTGCTTTGCCTGTGTACAGTGAGCGTAGAGAAGTAATAAGATATAATGTTTATCATGTGGCAATGATTATAAGGCATAGCGAGGATGGAAAAAAATATTTATACGATATTATGAATATAAAAAAAGAAACGGGTAGCCTTTTCCAGTCAGATGACATTACTCAGTAGAAAACCCATTTCTTAATGGAATAAGAATAAAACATGCTACAGGAAAAGTCAACAGTTATATTGCGGAAAGGACATAGATTGGATTTACAGGAGACATTAAAACACTATTTTGGATATGACAGTCTGAGATCAGGACAGCAGGAGCTTATAGATGGAATACTTGCAGGAAGGGATGTGCTTGGAATTATGCCAACCGGAGCCGGTAAGTCGCTTTGTTATCAGTTGCCGGCTTTGTTGATGGGAGCTGCCGGTAGGGGAGTGACAATAGTTATCTCACCGCTCATATCACTCATGGTGGATCAGGTTAAGGCACTGAACCAGGCGGGAGTTCACGCTGCGTATATCAATAGTACATTGACAGAAGGACAGATCAGAAAAGCTTTGGAATATGCCGGACAGGGCAGATATACACTCATGTATGTTACCCCGGAGAGACTTGGCACTGCGCAGTTTCTGGATTTTGCCGGCAAGGCAAGTCTTGCAATGGTGACAGTTGATGAGGCTCATTGCATATCCCAGTGGGGACAGGATTTCAGACCAAGCTATCTGGAAATAGCGGATTTTATAGATAAGCTGCCAGTGCGCCCTGTTGTGAGTGCGTTTACCGCTACAGCAACAGATATAGTAAGGCGGGATATCGTCCAGAATCTTAGACTTGAATCTCCTGTCACGATTGTCACAGGATTTGACAGACCGAATCTGTTCTTCAAGGTTGTGAACAGGAAAGGCGGACGTGAGACGGACAACAGTGTATTGAACTATGTCAAGAGACATGAGGGAGAGAGCGGGATCATATATTGTGCTACCAAGAAGAATGTGGAGAAGGTACACGAATTGTTGGTGGCACATGGAATATCTGCCGGTCGGTATCATGCCGGATTATCGATGGAGGAGCGCAAGGGGAGTCAGGAGGATTTTACATATGACAGGCTCAGTGTGATGGTGGCGACAAATGCATTTGGCATGGGTATTGATAAGTCAAATGTGAGGTATGTGCTTCATTATAATATGCCGCAGAGCCTTGAGTATTACTATCAGGAGGCTGGAAGAGCCGGACGTGATGGTGAGGAAGCGGAGTGTGTACTGTTCTTCTCAAAGCAGGATATCATGATAAACAAGCGTTTGCTGGAACATAAGGTTAGTTCTGAAAATGCAGGCATAGACGATGATGAACTGCGGGCAAATGACCAGCGGAAGCTGAATCAAATGATACGTTATTGTGAAACGGATCAGTGCCTGAGACAGTATATACTGAGGTATTTTGGAGATGAAAGCCCTTGCACATGTGACAAATGCAGTAATTGTGTTGTGACGGAGGAAGAGACTGAGCAGTCATACATAACTGACAAACGTGCTGTGAAAAAGATGGCGGTTATGGCTGATCTGACAGATGAGGGAATGGAACTGTTTGAACTTCTCCGGGCTGGACGCCTGGAGCTTGCAAGGAAGCAGAATGTGCCGCCATTTATCATTTGTTCGGATAAGACTCTCAAGGATATGTGCATTAAGTTGCCGAGAAACAGTGAGGATATGAAGAACGTATATGGTATGGGAGTGCAGAAGACGGAGAGTTATGGAGAGACATTTGCAGAGATTATAGACGAATTCTGCCTTGCACATACGGAATATGTGGAGAGCATGAAAGCGGAAGCTTTGGATTCTGACAATCCTGGTGACTTAGGGACACAAGGTGTGGAATCGGAAAAGCAGCGCAGAAAAGAGAAAACAGTCAGGAAGAAAGAGTTCTATATTGGTCCGAACATGCTTGATGATGTGGAGATCGTCGATGAATGTATTGTTTCTGAGCTGGCGAATCGTATAAATGAACTGAATCAGAAACAGGGAATCACAGGCATGAAAAAGCTGACAGCAGCATTTATCAATGGTCTGCTACAGCAAAATGGCTACATTGAAGAACTGGACATGGATGATGGCAGCAAGACTAAGCGGGTTACCTCAAAAGGGGCGGAGATTGGAATTCGTGAGGAAGAGCGGAAAGCGAAGTTTGGCAGAAGATACTATGCAATCACACATAGCAGGGAGAGCCAGAAGGTGATAATAACTCTGCTTAAGGAGTATTTTTCACAGGATACGGTGAGGAAATAGTGGAGTGAGAAAAATATTATTCATCTTAAAGAGATCGAAATCGATACGTTTAAAAAGAAAGTGATAGATTACTTTATGATTAACAATAGATTGACAATAATGAGGTATGAAGATAATGGTATTTGAAACTATATACAGTTTGTATGAAAAAGAAGTAGTAAACGAGATTAAGAAATCAAAAACGGATGAAGAAATAAAATTTATTGAAAGAAAAGGAATTATACGAGATATTGTGTTGAAAAGGTTGGCAAAAGCATTAAGTGTGGCTGTATACAGAAATGGAAAGATAGAGGATGTACATGCGGGGGAATGCGAAGGGGAAGACTATTTTAGAGGTATACCGGATAGTTGTATGAAAGCAATTAATATTGATGTTTGTAATAAAATATATACGATGTTAAAACTATTGCTTAGTACAGATGAGGATGATTTTAAGATAGCTAATGCAGTTCTAAGATTCTCAGAGATGTGTGCGTCAGATTGGAATGAACCAGAACTGGATGATAGTATATACAATAAAGAACTGCTTGATTTGTTGTAATCATTTTTAGAAAGAGGATCAGACATATGAAGATAATAAATGCAACACCAAAAGACAAAGAAGAACTGCTCTCACTCTATCACGCCATGATAGGCGGACCGTGTGAGTGGAGCGAGAATTATCCTGACGAGAATACCATAGCATTTGACCTGAAGAACGAGGATCTGTTTGTTATGAAGAATGACAAAGAAGAGATTGTAGCCACAATATCCATAGATCACGACGATGCTGTTGAGGCACTTACGTGCTGGAGAGCAGATCTGGCTCCATCGGGAGAACTTTCAAGGCTGTGCGTCAGGAAGGATATGCAGGGACAGGGAATTGCGAAGACTATGATGAACTATGCCTGTGATGTCCTGAAAAGCAGAGGCATGAAGGGCGTTCATATACTTGTCAGAGAAGGACATGTGGTGGCGCTTTCGACATACGCCAAGATTGGTTTTGAAACGGTTGGAGAGTGTGATCTTTTTGATAAGCATTTCGTATGTATGGAACGGGGATTCTAAAGAGGTAGATATTGCAAGTTATAGGATGCAGCTGCAGCTATATTGTAATATAATGGGGGTGTATTGTTTGATGAGTTATAGAGATGAGACATTTCTATTATATAAGAATGACGAGTGGAGGTGCACAGAATGATAATTACAATAGGCAGAGAGTGTGGATGTGACGGCGATGAGGTGGCGGCAAGACTTGCCTCAAAATATGGTATAGCCTGTTACACAAAGAAAGAGATAATAAGGCTGGCAAAGGAGAAGGGTGTGTATGACAAATATCCGTTTTTCTTTGGAGAGAAGGCTATAGATTCTATGATGCAGTCGGTGTCAGATGACTTTGTCGTGAAGAGAAGAAAGACCCCGGAGGAGGTACTTGAGAGATTGCTTGACGGACAGGATGGCGTTGTAGTGGGAAGAGCCTCGGACTTTGCATTCAAGAACAGGAACGATGCAGTGAGAATATTCCTGTGCGGAGATAAAGACAGCAGAATAAAGAGGATAATGGACAAGCATGGCATATCAGAATCAAAGGCAAAGAGTATTGTGGAGGAGACTGATGCCAAGCGAAGAAGCTATCATGACTATTACTCAGGAGAGAACTGGGGATATTCAGGACATTATGACCTGTGCCTTGATGAGGCGAAGCTCGGCGTGGACGGTGTCGTGGAGATGGTTTCAGCGTATATGAAGGTGATAGGCAGAAATTAGAATTGAGCTTGGCGGAAGATATATGGTATGAGCTGGATTGACAGGCTTTAGGCATTACTTGAAAGGTGTAGATATGGGGAAAAATACAACAGGAAAATACAGTCTTCTGGTACCGGATGGTGAGTATTCATTTAGGGTACTGAGCCCTGTGGTCATGCATGACCTTGGGCTTGATATGATATGCAGACAACTGTCGGCAAATGAGTCTGAACAGAATTATATAATGGGAGTTATGTCACGGATATATGCAGATCCATCTGTTACAAAGTACAGAGGTGGTGTGTTTGACGACATAATTGGAAATAAAAAACTCAGAGACGACATGATGGAGATTCTTGGGAAGATAAGCTTTCTCAAGGATTACGGCAGCTTTAAACGCGATTATGATGAGAATTCAGGTATATGGGATCTTATGCACAGACTTGATGAGATAGGCGATTACATAGAATGCGTAGATTCGTTATATTCCTGCCTGAAGGATAAAAACTTGCATTCCGAGGGATTTACAGGTCTTAAGGAGTATGTTCAGAATATATATGAGGACAACGGTTTCAGTGAGCTGAAGAAGGACATATCAGAGCTGAAAAAGGTGAGTGGTGAGGTTCGAAGTATAACTATAGGAGTTAATCTGAACAGCAGATATGAGGCTGATGGCGTTGGCTTGATATCTGTAAATAGTAAGCAATTTACGAGGGGCGGTGTGCTGAGCAATTTCTACGGTCATTTGATGTCCAGAGATAAGATAAGTGACAACCTCGACGCTAAGAGTGACTTCAGATTTCAGCCGTTAGATGCGGTAAATGAAGCATTATCCAAATTTCAGCAGGAACTTCAGGGAAGAGTGGTAACTGGAGGTGCAAATAACTTGGCGGCAGGAATGGTTGGTATTCCTGATTCTGACAAATCCAAAGATATTACGCGGTATACAGACAGGGTAGTCACCAAGCTCATAACAAGAATTGTCAAGAGGATGAGGGAGACGTTAAATAAGTATGTGTCGATTACCATAACTGATATGACGGATCTCATACCTGAGCTCACTTACTATATAAGATGGGCTGAGTACATAGAAAAACTGCAGAAACGCGGCGCAGCATTTTCCAAGGCAAAGGTTGTGAACTCTGCATATCAGCCGAATGCAGATATTTCCGAGGAGGACGATTCAAAGAGCAGATATTATATGAAGGCTCGTGGCATATACAATATCAAGCTTGCGGCATTTGACACGGAGGAGTCGGAGCACATAGTGACCAATGATCTGGACTTTGACAGCGAGCACAGAGTGTATATTCTGACAGGAGCAAATAGGGGTGGAAAGACGACCATAACCCAGACGATAGGTCAGCTTTTTGTACTGGCTCAGGGTGGTATATATATCCCAGGTGATGAATTTGAATTTGCTCCTGTGGACTGCGTATTTACGCATTTCCCTGCTGACGAAGACAAGACCCTGGATCTTGGAAGACTTGGTGAGGAGTGCAAGAGATTCAGGGAGATATTTGACGGTGCGAATGATCGCAGTCTCATACTTCTCAATGAGACATTTTCAACCACATCATTTGAGGAGGGCTATTATATAGCCAGGGATTCCGTGAGAGCTATTCTGACAAAGGGAACGAGAACGATATACAACACGCATATGCATAAGCTGGGCTTTGATGTGGATGAGATGAATGAAGGGCGTACAGAGGGCAAGGTATATTCGCTGATCGTACACAACGAGGGCTCACAAAGATCTTACAAGATCGAGATAGCGCCACCTGCTGGTAAATCATATGCCAGTGACATAGCGGAGAAATATGGTGTTACATATGACATGCTGGTGAATAAAGAAAAATAGTTGGCTGTATGCACTGCTTGTGGATGATATTACATACGATATGTGGGCAGTTTAGAGTCATATAATATGAATTGTCTACAGTGAAGACATTGGAGGGTATAGGATGACAGAAAAGCATACAGACAAGAGAACAATACTTATAGTGGATGATGACGCTGATCTGTCTATGCTGATACAGGATATGCTGGAGGACAACGGCTATGCTTTTCTGTACGCAGCCAGCATAGACGATGCATATGAAGTGCTGACAGATAACAAATGTGATCTCATACTTCTGGATATCAATCTTCCCGATGGTACAGGTTTCTCATTCTGTGAAGAACTCAGGCATACTTCGCAGGTGCCAATCATATTTGCAAGTGCAAGGACGAGTGAGGATGACAAGGTGAATGGCCTTGATATGGGTGGAGATGACTATATCGCAAAGCCGTATTCACTGAAAGAGCTTATGTCTCGTATCCGTTCGATACTCAGGAGAACTTATGGTGTTGATGACAATAAGTCTGAGATGTTGACCCTGAACACAGACGGGAACGAGATAGAGATCAACAGGCATGCACGGACTGTGAGCAGAAACAAAAGTAATGTGGATATGAAGCCGAAGGAATTTGACCTGCTTGTATACATGGCGGAGAACAGAGGCAGGGTATTGACAAAGGAACAGATCATGAGTGCCGTGTGGGGGCTGTACAGCGATGTGGAGCCATCCACGGTTGCGGTGCATGTAAGGTGGCTCAGGGAAAAGCTTGAGACAGATCCTTCACATCCGCAGCTTATCCGTACGGTATGGGGAACGGGATATGTGTTGGGAGATAGTGAATAGACAAAGACAGTGAGGATAATATGAGCTTGTAATGTGGATGTCCACTTGGCAGCTATAGGGAGTTTATATGAAACGACATTCAGTAAGAAACAATATAATAAAAATGCTGATCGTGTTCATGTGCGCCATAACCATAGTTTTTGGCTGGCTGTTCTACAGGGAGAAGCAGGACGAGACACGGCGGATAAAAGATGATGAATATGGGCAGTATATAGTGGAACTGAATGAAGTGAAACAACTGTATGATTCGGGATCCACAGATGCTGACGAAAAGCTTGACGCTGTAATGAATGAACTCAGGGAACAAAAGCTAGATACCGGCAAGTCAGGACTTAGAAATATATTGATCATTTATATTGTTGTCCTGTGTGTTGTGATTGTATTATTCCTGTATATATACGTGTGTGTTCTCAGGCCATTTGATGAGCTGGAGGATTATGCATCACATCTGGCAGCAGGGGATATGGACACCAAACTTAAGTACAGACGGGTAAATATGTTCGGAAGCTTCACGTGGGCATTTGACCATATGAGAACGGAGATAGTGCATGCAAGGCGTAGAGAGCAGGAAGCGATAGAGAACAACAAGACAGTTATAGCCACGCTGTCACATGATATAAAGACTCCGATCGCATCCATAAGAGGATATGCGGAGGCATTGGTCATGAATATGGATGCCACACAGGAGCGCAGGGAGAGGTATGCGTCGGTCATCATGAAGAAATGTGATGAGGTTACGTCCATAACGAATGACATGTTTATTCATTCCTTGCATGATCTGGACAGACTGGTGGTGAAGAGTGATGAGGTTGAGATAAAACCTCTGATGGAACAGATACTGTCAGATATAGGACTTGGTATGAATATCGTGGTGAATGGAGATATAACCGAGGCAGTGCTTGAGCATTCAGATTCGGGAAGAGTGGTTCAGGTGATAGAAAATATACTGTCAAATGCCTCTAAGTATGCCAGAGACACGGAGATAAGTATTGTTACGGAATGTATATCGCCCGAAAAACTTCCAAGGAATGTCCATGTGAGCGGCGCTGATATGGTATACAGGCTGTCCATAAAGGATCATGGAACAGGAATTCCGGATAAGGATATGCCGTTCATATATGAGAAGTTTTATCGAGGGGAAAACTCCGGTGATGAACCTGGAGCGGGCCTTGGACTATTTATTGTCCATTATCTCATGGACAGAATGGGCGGAGATGTGGAACTTGTAAATCATGCTGATGGCCTGGAGGCAGTGTTATATTTTGCAGCAAGAAAGGTTTGTTAAGGACTTGTTAATAAATAGGGTGATATGGTTGTAGCACGGTGGCGAGGTGAAGATCTGTAGAGGATGTCTGAATGCCCCCGTGCTACAACTATAAAAAGGAGAGAAAAATGGCAGATATAATTCTTCAGGCAAGAGACCTTTGCAAAAGCTTTTCCAGTGAGGGCGTGCAGAATCATGTGCTCAACAATATGGATCTGGATATCTATAAGGGAGATTTTACAGTCATCATGGGAGCGTCAGGCTCGGGAAAATCCACACTGCTTTACAGTCTGTCCGGGATGGACAGACCGACTTCGGGAAAGGTCATATATGATGGCGAGGATATAACAGAATACAATGAGAAGCGCATGGCAGAACTCAGAGTGTATGAGTTTGGATTTGTGTTTCAGCAGATACATCTTGTTAGTAACCTCAGCATTAGAGAGAACATACTTGTGCCGGGTTATATGAATAAGGATACGAGAACAAAAGAGACTGAAAACAGGGCTGATGAACTCATAAAAAAGATGAATATAGAAAGTGCTGCTGACCGACTTCCTGCACAGGTGTCCGGCGGAGAGGCACAGAGGGGCGCTATTGCCAGAGCGGTCATCAACAGTCCGGGTATCCTTTTCGCGGATGAGCCGACAGGCGCATTAAACCGCAGAAATACCCAGGATGTGCTGGATCTTCTCACCGAGCTCAACGTGGAGGGACAGAGCATACTCATGGTTACCCACGATGTGAGGGCTGCTATCAGGGCGAACAGGATCATCTACATAGAGGACGGAAGGATCATAGGTGAGCTGAAGCTGTCACAATATATTGAAGAAGATCGCAAGAGCCGTGAGAGCCAGATAGATGCATGGCTTGGTTCCATGCAGTGGTAGGAGGTGCCGGGATGAGATATATCATGATGGTGCTTCGAGGAAATATGAGAAGAAACAAGGGCGTGCATATAAGTGTGTTCGTGCTTATGCTTATCATTTCTCTGGCATTCTGTTCAGTGCTTTCTTACTACACGAATTCCATAAGGCATGATTCGGAAGCTATGGAAGAGGTTGGTTATGGAGGTATGCTTGCCGCACTTTACGGGGAGAACAGGCTGGATGCCTATGGAACAAGTGCAGACAAGATAATAAAGAATATTGGCAAATGTGATGCGGTGCAGGAAGTGAAAGCAGCAGATGTTGTATATCTGCTGCTTAAGGACTGCAATGGAAAAGGCGGAAACAGCAGCTTCGTTTTGAATGATACAGACAGCGTGCTCACATATGATCAGTATGATGTGGATAACAAAATGACAGATCGCCGGCTTGAAAAAGGTGAGGTAAGTGTGCCGTTCAGTTTCATAGGTATGTATGACTGCAAGATTGGTGATACAGTCGAGCTGGGCAATGATAACGGTTCTTATACCTTCAAAGTTGCGTCATTTTTCGAGGATCCATATATGGGATCTTCGGTCATGGGAATAAAGACGATATTGATCTCAGATGAGGATTTTGCGGATCTCAAGGCAAAGGCTGCGGAAGATAATAGAAGCGGACTGGAAGATGACAAGAGATCCTTTGAATTGTCAAAGCTTATCATAATAGATAAAAAGCCGGGCCTGGACCTCACGGAGATGGAGTTTGAGAGAGAACTGAATAATGTGAGTGATTTCGCGTCATATTGCTGGATAACTTTATCAAAGGAGCAGGCGGGAAACTACATGCTTCTTATGACAAAGGTATTCTCCGCGGTGCTGCTTATATTTGTTGTGCTGCTTCTGGTGGCGGCTATGATAGTTCTAGGACACAACATCGGCAGCAGCATAGACATGGATTTTGTTAACATAGGAATACTCAAAGCGGTCGGAATGACAAATGCATCGGTGAAGCTGGCGTTGCTTGCCGGGTATATGTGCACTGTGGCGGCTGGACTGTTTGCTGGAATACCACTGGCCATTCCGATACTAAAAATTATAAATAGTGCCACAAGATCTTCTTCAGGACTTGAAGTTCCGTCTGATATTAATGTAGGACTTGTGCTGTGTGTCATATTGGCGATACTGCTTCTGGTAGCAGCATTTATCATGTTGAAGACAAGGAGAATATCCGAGGCCACACCTATAAAGGCGATAAGAGGTGGACGGGACAGTGTGCATTTCTCAAGCGTTCTGAAGCTTCCGGTCTCAGGCAAGAAACTTGGTGTGAGTCTTGCATACAGACAGTTTATATCTGAGAAGAAACAGTATGCCGCAGCCATCATAGTGACTGCTATACTTGCCATGTTCATGATACTTATGAATGATATGATGCGCTGGTTTAATTCACAGAATATGCTGGCGGATATGTTTTCAGTCACGAAGTATGACCTGACTGCTTCGTTTGTCGATGAGGATACGCAGAAGGATATAGAGAATGTTATATCAGAACACACAGCGTATAGAAAATATCAAATGTCCAGCGAGTACCTTCTGTTCGATGATGTGCAGATGTATTGTTATATAGTGGAGGACCCTGATATGATCAACACGATAAGAAAGGGAAGAACCTGCACATATGACAATGAAGTGCTGATAACCCAGTATGTGGCTGATGGATTTCACATGAACGTAGGTGACACAGTCACAGTCAAGCGCGGCGGCGTGGCAAGGAAGATGGTGATCTCCGGCATATACGATTCGGCAAATGATATGGGCAAGAACTTTGCAATTAGTAAGGCTGCATATAGTAAGTTTGCCAGCGAAGAGACCGTAAGTGAGTCTGGTGTCAGTGGAGCTGCCAAAAGCAGTTCAGATGAGGAGGAATGGAGCGGCAAAGGAATATGTTATGATCTTGACAATACTGATGAATGTGATGCGATAATCCAGGAGATAGATAAGAGATATGGCGATAATCAGGGCATCACGTATTCAATACATTCAGCAAAGGATGATTTTGAAGAAGTGGCGGGTACAGTCAACATTGCAATACAGGGACTCACATTGCTCACATATATGTTAGGGGCTGTATTCGTGATAGTCACGGTCATAATCGTGTGTGGCAAGGTTCTCATGCGTGAGCAGAAGGATATCGGAATATACAAGGCACTTGGATTTACATCCTTCAGACTCAGATGCCAGCTTGCGGTCCGCTTTATCGTGACGGCAGTTGTGGGTTCGCTGCTTGGTATAGTTCTGGCACTTATCGTCAGCAAGCCATTCTTCAAGGCAGGATTTGAATCATTTGGAATATACAGTTTTAATTTAAGTACAAGCGTGATATCACTGGTTATACCATTGATATTTATGAGCGTGTTATTCTCTGTGGTAGCATTTATCAGAGCGGGGAACATCAGAAAGGTTCAGCCGCAGGTGCTCATCGCAGATCAGTAGAAGTATATAGGAGAGTGGAACTATGTATACAATGTCAGTAGACAAGGTGGGTATATATAATGGATAAGTTGATCATATATCTGATATGTATAAATATACTAGGAGCTGTCCTTGATGGAGTGACGGCTGCGAGACGCAGGAGAACAAGCCATAAGGCGCTCAGTGTTCTGCTGGGGATCATAGCCATTGCCGGTGGTGCCCCTGGCATGATAATAGCATTTGCGTTGTGTGACAGGACGGCCTCCAAGACGAATATGATGCTGAGAGTGTTCACTGTGTGCGTGTGTGTGATAGAGCTTGCGGTGTTCATGACTTGGAAGCTCAGACCGGCGGGCAAATGGAACTTTGCATTCTGGGATGTGTTTGTGGAATACAGATGGACACTTTGGTTCGTTGCGGCAGTGAGTGTTATAACATTTGTCATGTTCGGAATTGACAAATACAGAGCGGTCAAGGGAGGATACAGGATCCCCATAGCGGTCCTTCTCGGTATGGCATTTGCCGGTGGAAGTATCGGTGCTCTGCTTGGAATGGTGGTGTTTAGGCACAAGATAAGGAAGAATTATTTCTCGGTTGGAGTGCCACTTATACTTGTAATGCAGGTGGTGCTTTTGATGTGTGTGGTTAATCTGCTGTAGGATCCGCAAATATCCCAAGTTCAGGCGGATAGTTGGTAAATGCAAAGAATGCAACCGCGAGAATTGCCAGGATAGTCATGGAAACGTAGTCGTTTATGCACATTTGCTTAGATTCTAATCTGTTCTCAGCCCTCAATGCATACATAACACCGGCGAAATAAAGTGCGATATTCAGAAACTCATAATTCCTGCCCAGTACACCGTTTAGAGTGTAGAAACCGACCACAATGAATGCCATACCTGACAGGATACCGACAGTCCTTGCTGGAAGATAATGTTCCGGCAGGGGCTTATCTTTTATATGAGCCCAGAGAAATTCAATCATTGTAAGCAGGAGCATTGGAAAGAATATAAGTTTCAGGTGTTCCCAGGTTGACTCGTTCACTGCCGAGAATAGTCCGACAGCGGGATTGTCATTTGACCACTCGTATGTGAAATGCAGCAGCACTCCGAGGATCGATATGAAGAAAAAACGAAAAAAATTGAGTTTGTTAGTAGTTGCCATAGAGCGTTCTCCGATGAAAACTAGTGCTATATTACATAGTATATGACGAATATGGTATTTCATGTAGCGGAGAAACCGAAATCACCGAAATTAAGATAAACATAATTGGGATATATTGTCGGTGATGTTATAATTATTTCAACGAATGTTTTGTTTAAAGGGGAAGTGTATATGCGTTTGATCCATTTATCTGATCTTCACATAGGAAAGCGTGTAAATGAATTTTCTATGTTGGAGGATCAGGAGTATATATTAAAAGAAATACTGGGCATCATCGATGATGAGCAGCCGGATGGAGTCATCATAGCCGGGGATGTATATGATAAGTCTGTGCCGAGCGAGGAGGCGGTGAAACTGCTGGACAGCTTCCTGACTTCGCTTGCAAAGAGAAAGCTGCAAGTATATATCATCAGCGGCAACCATGATTCGGCGGCCAAGCTGGCATTTGCATCAAGTCTGATTGATCTCAGTGGAATCCATATATCGCCGGTATATGATTCGACACAGATAGCCATGATTGGAGATGGGTTGGTCAGACCATATAAGCTGGAGGATGGAAAAGGACAGATGGTGAACATATACATGCTGCCATTTGTGAAGCCGGCAATGGTCAGAGCGGTGTTCCCTGATGAGGCGGATTATATAAAGGATTACACGGATGCCTGCCGTGTGGCGGTGGAGCACATGGATGTTGATGAGAAGGTTACAAATATCCTTGTGGCCCACCAGTTCGTGACCGGGGCTGTGCGCTCGGAGTCGGAGGAGAATGTGGGCGGTCTGGACAATGTGGATGTGTCGGTATTTGACTCATTTGACTATGTGGCGCTGGGGCATATACATGGACCGCAGAAGGTGGGCAGGGAGACTGTCAGATACTGTGGAACACCGCTTAAGTATTCACTTTCGGAGGCTAACCACACCAAATCGGTGACAGTTGTTGACATCCCTGAGAACAAGAAAATAGAGATAAGGACTGTTCCGCTTGTTCCGATGCATGAGCTGCGCGAGGTAAAGGGAACATTTGACGAGCTGATGGACAGGCGAAACTATGAGGGGACGGCTGTGGATGATTATCTGTATGTGGTTCTCACGGACGAGGATGACGTGCCGGATGCTTTGGGAAAACTCAGAACGGTCTATCCAAATGTGATGAAGCTTGGATACGACAACACCCGAACCCGTGTGACACAGACGATAGACGATGGCGCTGTGCTTGAAGGGAAAAAGCCTATAGATCTGTTTGGAGAGTTGTATGAGAAGCAGAACAACAAGGAAATGAGCGATGAACAGAGGAGTTTTGTTCAGGATATTATAGACTCTATATGGAAGGAGGAGCGCTTATGAGCGAAGCGAATAACTCAAATGCGCTCCGACGACCTGCCCCGCTCGCGGAGGCGAGAGGGGCGATACATTGTGAAAGGAGGCCTGGTGATGAGACCCATAAATCTTACGATGTCGGCATTTGGACCATATGCGGGAGTCCAGATGCTTGACATGGCCCAGCTTGGGGCTGAAGGCTTGTATCTTGTGACTGGGGATACGGGTGCGGGAAAGACCACGATATTCGATGCCATCTGTTATGCGCTGTATGATGAACCGAGCGGAGCGAGCCGTGATGCGAGGATGATGAGATCAACGTATGCCGATGTGGACACAGATACCTACGTTGAACTGACATTTGATCATATGGGGAAGACTTACAGAGTTAAAAGAAATCCTTCCTATGAGAGACGTAAGAAAAAAGGTGAAGGAACTACCCTGCAGGATGCGGCTGCAGAATTGTATCTGCCGGATGACTCGGTCATTGCCAACAGAACGAAGGTAAATTCATATCTTCAGGAATTGTTGGGTGTGGACAGAGAGCAGTTTTCGCAGATATCCATGCTTGCCCAGGGCGAGTTCAAGGAACTGTTGGTGGCGGAGTCCGGGGACAGACAGAAGATATTCAGCAAGCTTTTTCACACATCAAGGTATTTTGTTCTGCAGAAGCGTCTTCAGGATGAGACGAGAAAGCTTCAGAGTGAACGGGACGATATGAAGAAGAGTATAGAGCAGTATATATCCGGGATAGTCTGCGGAGAGGATGACCCTTTTGGGCTCAGTGTCCAAAAAGCGAAGGACGGCCAGATGCCAATTGATGAGGTGATCACACTCATCGGAAAGATTATTGTAACGGAGAAGGCAAGAACGGATTCATATGAGAAGCAGATCGGTACACTTGAGACCCGGGTCGGGGAACTTGACACGCTGATAGGCAAGGCACAGCAGACAGAGAAAGCCAGAGTGCAGCTTGAAAAGGCACATTTGGAGCTTGCAAATGTACAGAATGACAGAACTGCTGCTGAGGCAGAGCTAAACAGGACAAAGGAAGCGCTCCCAGAGACGGAAGAGCTCCAAAGGCAGGCAGCAGTTATAAATAACGAGCTTCCAAACTATGAGAAACTGGACGAGAAGAGAAAAAATATTGCAGACGAGGAACAGCTCATACAAAGGCAAAATGAACAGGCAGAGAAGGGCAGAATGCTTGTGACGGACAAACAGAAGAGCATAGAAAAGCTGAGACTGGAACAGACACAGCTTGCGGATGCGGGGGAGAAAATAGTTGCAATCACGGCATCGAGGGAGAAGATGGCTGACGCTGTTGACTATCTGAATGGCATAAGCAGACTGCTCATGGAATACAGCAGAAGAAAACAGGCGGTGGACAAAGCACAGAAGCAGTATCTGTTTGATAATGATATGTATACCAGAAAACAGGATTTGTATGAGCATATGAGCACGCTCTACAGGAATGCCCAGGCGGGAATCCTAGCAAAGGATCTGAAGGAGGGACAGGCGTGCCCTGTGTGCGGTGCGACGGAGCACAAACTCCTTGCATCGCTGCCAAAGGAGGCTCCGACAGATGCACAGTTAGATGGTGCGAAGAAGGATGCTGACAAAGCCCGCGACAGGGCAAATGCCAGTGCTACGGATGCAAAGATAAAGCTTGCCAGTGTCACAGAGATCAGAAACAGTATTATTGAGCAGGCTGGAAGGAAATTTGACGATCCGGAGGATATAGATGGTCTGCCGGAAAAGGTTGAGAAGAATATTGGATACTATAATGAGAAGATTGCCGATACTGACAGACAGATCGAGGCTGAACGCAAAAGGGTCAGCAGAAGGGATGAGCTTGCTGCAAAACTTCCTCAGGAGGAAGAAACATTGGCCGGGATGCAGGTGAAGCTGGCGGAGCTTGAGAGAAATATATCGGCGCTCACGGCAAAGGTTGTTTCAGACAGAGAACAGGCGACAGAACTGGCCGCGGGGCTCAGATTCAGGAATCGGAGTGAGGCGGAAACGAAGATGAACGAGATTCTTGGCAGAGCAAAGAAACTGCAGAATTCATTTGACGCCGCTGAGAAGAGATATAATGCTGTGATCCAGAATATTAAAACGCTGGAGGGGCAGATAAAGGCTTTGACAGACACTCTGGAATTAGCAGAGAAGCTCGAACTTGTTAAGCTTGAGGAAGATAAAACCGCAGTGAGAGATGAGCTGGGAAGGATCAGACTTCTCATGCAGGATGGGAACAGCCGCATCCGTGCAAATGAAACGGCGATGGCGAATATAAGCAGAAAGTCCGATGAGCTTTCGGCAAAAGAAAAGAAATATGTAAGCGTGAAGTCGCTCTATGACACTGCCTCAGGAAATGTATCCGGCAAGAACAAGATAAACCTTGAGGCGTATATACAGATGTCGTATTTTGACAGGATAATTCAGCGTGCAAATCTGAGATTCCTGAAGATGTCAGATGGTCAGTATGAGCTGGGGCGTGTGACGGACAGCAGTGACAAGAGAAGCCAGATCGGCCTTGACCTCTGTGTTGTGGATCATTACAACGGCAGCAGACGAGACGTTAAGTCTCTTTCTGGGGGCGAGTCATTTATGGCATCACTCTCCCTTGCACTTGGACTCTCCGATGAGGTGCAGGCTTCGGCTGGCGGCATACAGATAGATACAATGTTTGTGGATGAGGGCTTTGGCTCACTGGACACAGAAAAGACTCTGCCACAGGCATACAAAGCGCTGGTCAGCGTGACCGAGGGACGCAAGCTGGTGGGAATAATATCGCACGTGACTGAACTCAAGGAGAAGATTGACAAGCAGATAGTGGTGGAAAAGGACAGAACCGGCAGGGCGAAGGCGAGGCTGGTGGTGTAGGGATTTTAGTCATCTGAGTATTTAGATAAAACTTGCTCAAGTTTATTAAAGTCTACACATCTTTTTGTAAGGTTGCGATTTTTGTCGGGAAAATCAGTTATGAGAGAGTAGACTTTATTGGCTTTGTTGATTATAGTATCGGAATGATCCCGACACCAGGATAATTGTTTTTGAATAAGAATCTTTCGTTTTGTTTTATCTGGGGTATCGTGAGGGTTTAATTTCAGATTGACCTTAGATATAACTGAGTTGTTAACTGGAATCATATTGTTTAGATTGAGAATTCCTATGATTTTAGAAGAATACTCAGGATGCCTGCTGTTGTGGTCAAATATTTTGATGAAATCAATCTGGCTTTTCATATTTTCAAATTTCTTTTTTGGTGAGGTAAGGGGGATGCAATATTTCTGACCACCTATAAGAATGATTATTCCAAGAAATGGTCGATTCTCCTTACCTATCTGAGGGGAGACTGACATTACGTTGTCATCTGCACGAGACAGATTTCTTATGTATTTTAAATCAATATAGTAAAAATTTAGGATATCCATTATCGCCTTTCTGAGAATATAAAAGAGCTGTGCTAAAATGCACAGCTCTTAAAAACCTTTTTGCATGGTAGGGCTCCCATAAAATTGTTCCATTTTGTATGGTAGAACATCCATATTAAAATTGTTCATTTGTTTTATATGGTAGAACACCCATCTCTTAAAGTTCCCATTTCGCATGGTAAGGTTACCATAATCATATCATACAAGAATTCTAACATTCAATAATGTTAGTGTCAATTAGAGCTGACTTATTTAGTAACTTATTGTGATCTGAGGATATCCTAAAAAGTGGTCAATATCAAGTGTAATTACTGATATTTTATAAAACGTTTATAAAAGTATACAAAGTGTAGAATAGTAGAAAAATGTTAGCTGTTTGCTTTACAAATCGGAGTTGATAAACAATAATGGTTCATGTATGAATGAATAAGGACGGTACACTATAATGGAACTTTTTGATATATGCGACGAACAGGGCAACCCTACCGGAGACACAGTGGAGAGGAGCGAGGCGCATGCAAAAGGCATATGTCACAGGACTGCCCATATCTGGATAGCGAAGCAAGAGAATGGAAGGTATAAGGTTCTTCTGCAGAAGAGGTCGATGGATAAGGATTCTTTTCCCGGAAGGTATGACACTTCCTCTGCCGGACATATACAGGCGGGCGATGAACCGATGGAGTCGGCACTCAGGGAACTCGGAGAGGAGCTTGGCATCAAAGCTGAGGCCGCAGATCTTGATTTCGCGGGAACATTCAGGATCCGGTATGAGAAGGAATTTCATGGCAGAATGTTCAGGGACAACGAGGTGGCATTTGTGTTCGTGTATCAGAAACAGGTGGACATAGCAGATCTGACAATACAGAAGGAAGAGCTTGACGGCGTGTGCTGGTTTGATCTTGAGGACACTTATGAGGCATGTAAGAATCATGACCAGAAGTTTTGCGTGCCGATTGGAGGGCTTGAGACGGTAAGGAAATACCTGAAAGAAAGAATACGTTAAAGTTACTGAAAGAATGTTGTGTGTAGTGGATAGTAGGAAAAATGCCAGGGCGTAAAGAAAGGCATTACATATAAAAAATATGTTGCCAGACTAGTTAGTTTGTGCTAACATAACATATGTTATGGAAAACGACAAGCGCAGTGAAACGATAGAAAAACTGAAAAAAGCAGGTAAAGGGGAATTCCTTAAAAATGGCTACCAGAGGGCAAGTCTTAGAATGATATGCAAGAGTGCGGGAGTTACCACCGGAGCCTTCTACTTTTCATTTGAGAGTAAGGAGGCATTGTTCAAGGAGATACTTGAACCGCTTGTGAACCAATATGAAGCCATGCTTGGAGAACTTATGAAGGGGGAGATTGAGAACCCCGCCACGGGCGTAGATGCAGATAAGATCATGATGCAATTCCTTCTGGCACACAGGGAAGAGGTAATGATCATCATGCATGGCGCTGACGGCAGCTGCTATGAGAATTATCACCAGAGGGTTGAGGAGTTCATGAGACATTCATTTGCGGCATATTACAGGTCACAGCTTGGATGCGAGCCGGATGAGACTTTGGTTCGCGTGCTGGCTAAGATGCGGCTTGAAGGAGCCATGGCGATACTGAACGAGGATGTAGATGTGGAGAAGAAAATGTATCTGACAGAAAAGATTGGCATTCATGCCACAGGCGGTACAGAAAAGTTGATAGAGAGTTTAAAGAAAGAGGTTCATCGATGATGAACCTCTTATTTTTACGAACATAACAAAACATGACAAATGTTATATTTCATAAGGAGGGGTCCACGTAAGTGGGAGGATTCCTTGTGAAGCACGCAAACGCCGCGCGCAGCGCCTCTCATGCGTTTGCTCCATTATAAGGAGGGGCCCACGTAAGTGGGAGGATTCCGGCAGAGGAAGCGCACTGATGTGCGCGCAGGTCATCAAGCTGCGCTTGACGACATGTTGTGAGGCACGCAAACGCCGCGCGCAGCGCCTCTCATGTGTTTGCACAATTAAAAAGCAGGAGGAAATGAGAAAATGGTTAGCACACAGAACAATACAGTAAGCAGATCAAAGGTAGACATAACGGGAGTCCCGGAGACGATGCTCCAGACACTCTATGCCAGAGTGAAAGAATCAAGAAAACCGGATCATGTCATATACGATGGCAAGGCCATAGAGATAGTTGACAGCCTGGATTATGACTTTTCACTGGCGGACAAGGATCTGGCGATGGGGAGCGGAGTTATAGCGAGAACCATAGTGCTTGATAAGCTTGTATCAGAATTCCTGAAGAAGCACAAGGGTGCTGTGGTTGTGAATATCGCCTGTGGTCTTGACACCCGTTGCTATAGAAATGAGGGTAGATATAAAGGCTGGTACAACATTGATCTCCCGGAGACCATGACTGTAAGGGCAAAGTTCCTGCAGGAGGACGGACCGGTGTACCAGATAGCGGAATCCGCCATGGACGGCAAATGGGCAGACATGGTAGAGTATGCAGGTGAACCTGTGCTGGTCATCATAGAGGGGCTTACGATGTATCTCACAGAAGCTGATGTGAAGAAAATATTCGACATAATAGACAGGAAATTTACTCATGCTACGGTGCTCGTAGAGACTATGGCTCCGTTCATGGCAAAGCATATCAAGGAGAAATCCATCCATGGAAGCCATGCCAGGTTTTCCTGGGGTGTGTCAAATGGAAAGAAGCTGGCGGAGATCATACCGAAATACAGATACATAGAACAGCACAGTCTTGTAGAAGGAATGGCTGAGTTCATACCGGTATATAAAGTCATTGGCAAAATACCATTTGTCAGCAATATATCAAACAAGATAGTAGTGATGGAAAAGTGATAAAAAAGTGTTGACATAAAGTTAAAAGCCGTTTATGATGCAGTAAAATGCAAATGACTTGCAAATTCAAAAAAGAGGAATACTATGGCGAGGGAGTATAAAACGAGAATAAGTCAGGCTATAGAGGCATTTGCTGCAGAGAGGCAGGACAGAGGGTTTTGCGCGGCTGATGTAAGTGTGTATTTGGATGAGAATGGCATAGATGCGAATACAACAACTGTATATCGCAATCTTGACCGCATGGTTACCCAGGACAAATTGATAAAGTATCAGAGTGCTGATGGTGGTTCGAGTATGTATAGAATGGAAAAGGCTGATCATAGTTGTCACGAACACCTTCATATGCAGTGTGTTAAGTGCGGAAGAGTCATACATATTGACCGCGATACCATGAATCACATAGCTAAAGGAGTTCAGGAGAGGTATGGATTTATGATCGACTGTGACAGATCGTCGATATGTGGTATTTGCAAAGATTGTCAGAGGCGTTGTGGAGTCGCTGTAGTCTAAACTAAACGTGATTGTTACAGATGGGATTGTATCGTTACGGTCACAACGAAAACTATATATCCCCAAATTCCTACAATGAAAAGGAGGTGTGCAGAATGAGTAAAAAGAGAATAATGTCATGGATTCTTATAGTGTTCTTTGTATCGGGAGTACTTTTCTCTTACGGCTATATTGCGCGCAATGTGGAGCATGACTGTACGGGGCAGGAATGTCCTATATGTATGCATTTGCAGCAGGCTGCACAGTTCCTTTCAAATATAAAGACAATGTCAACTACGCCAGTGTTCCTGGCGTTCTTAAGTGTGTTCACACTTGGAGTTGTATTGGTGTATACCCACGAGTATTGTACCGATACGCTCGTTTCCCTGAATGTGGAATTGCTGAATTGATTTAAAGTACGGATATTGACTGAGAATTGCGTCTGGAAATACATCTAAAGATAAGGGCGAATACTTATTATTGGTGTTTTTTGATCTAGAGGCAGTTTATTAAATTTACCCAATTATAGGCATCAAAATATGCCTGTCAATTTTATCAATCAATTCGGAGGTTTATTGATCATTATGAAAAATAGAATATTTGGCCTTGTTATGGCATCGGTACTTACTGTTTCAGCATTTTGTGGCTGCGGAGCATCAATGACGGCAGCAGATGCTGATCAGAAAGGGGGCAGTGTGCCTGAAAATGCGGCAAATGCTGCGGCGTACAGCATTGTATGTACGACTTTTCCTCAGTATGACTGGATCCGCAATATTATAGGCGGTGATTCCGACAAGTTTCAGCTTACTATGCTGCTCGATCAGGGGATGGATCTTCACAGTTATCAGCCAACTGCAGAGGATATAGCAAAGATAGCTGACGCAGATATGTTTGTGTATGTTGGCGGTGAGTCTGATGGCTGGGTGGATAGTGCCCTGAAAGAAGCGACTAATAAGGATATGAAGGTTGTAAATATGCTTGACGCTTTGGGAACTGCAGTCAAAGAGGAAGAGGTAGTTCCAGGCATGCAGGCAGAGGAAGAAGAGGGAGGAGAGGAAGGCCCGGAGTATGATGAACATGTATGGCTTTCACTCAAGAACGCAGTGGCGTTGACGAATGTGTTGGCGGATAATATCCAGGCACTTGATCCAGATAATAAATCTGATTACATGGAGAATGCAGGCAAGTACGTTGATGAACTCAATGATCTTGATGGAAGGTACGAACTAACAGTTTCTAAGGGAAAACGTCAGGCAATTCTGTTTGGCGACAGATTCCCTTTCCGATATATGGCGGATGATTATGGGCTTACCTACTATGCTGCATTTGTGGGATGCAGTGCTGAGTCGGAGGCAGGTTTTGAGACGATAACATTCCTTGCGCAGAAGGTGGATGAGTTAAAGCTTCCGGTTATTCTGACGATAGAGGGTGCAGATCACAGTATAGCAGAGTCGATAAAGAAGACAACAGATTCGAAAAATCAGGAGATCCTGACGATGAATTCCATGCAGTCTGTGACTGCAAAGACTGTAGCTGATGGTGAGACATATCTGAACGTGATGGAAGATAACTTGAACGTACTTTCTCAGGCATTGAATTAATTGCTGAACAATAAAACAAATTTAGATTTATAGGAGAAAACAAATGTCATATATAACGTGCAAAGACCTGGCAGTCGGGTACGACGGAAGAGCAGTTGCGTCAGGCCTTAATTTCAGTATAGACAAGGGAGACTATCTCTGTATAGTTGGAGAGAACGGAGCGGGAAAGAGTACCTTGGTAAAAACTCTGCTTGGCCTGTTGAAACCGGTTTCAGGAGAGATAAAGTTTGGCGATGATCTGACATCGCGTGATATAGGCTATCTGCCGCAGCAGACACCTGTGCAGAAGGATTTCCCTGCGACTGTATGGGAGGTGGCTTTGTCGGGAACGCTGCCTAAGTGCGGAGCACGTCCTTTTTATGGCAGAAAGGAAAAGCAGCTTGCACAATCTCAACTTGAACGACTTGGAATATGGGATATACGCAGGAAATGTTACAGGCATTTGTCGGGAGGACAGCAGCAGCGCGTCCTTCTGGCGAGAGCCCTGTGTGCAACTGAGAATCTTCTTCTGCTTGACGAACCGGTAACTGGCCTTGATCCTGTTGCAACGGCACAGTTCTATCAGATGATACAGCAGTTAAATGAAAATGGTGTGGCAGTGATCATGATATCACATGATCTGAGGGCAATAGATTGCGCCGGACATGTGCTTCATATGAATCATGGGGGCTCGTTCTGGGGCAGCAGAGAGGAATATAAGAACAGCAGATTTTGGAACATCATTTCGGTAGAATATGAGAAAGGTGGTGGACAGAGTGCAGCTTGTTGATAAGTTAATTTACTATATGCAGTATCCATTTGTTAAGTATGCTCTTGTGGTTGGTATTCTTATAGCATTGTGTTCGTCACTTTTCGGTGCAACATTGGTTCTGAAAAGATTTTCATTTATTGGTGATGGTCTTTCTCATGTGGCATTTGGTGCAATGGCTATAGGCTCAGTCCTGAAACTGACAAATAACACGGTCATAGTCATGCCGGTGACTGTGGCTGCTGCAATTCTCATACTTATGTCAGGGCAAAATGCAAAGCTTAAAGGCGATGCAGCTATAGCTATGATGTCCGTCGGAGCTCTTGCTGTCGGTTATCTGATAATGAATGTGTTCTCCACGTCAGCGAATGTATCTGGTGATGTGTGCTCTACGTTGTTTGGTTCAACCTCAATACTTACATTGACTATGGGAGAAGTGTGGCTGTGTATAGTGATGTCAATATGTGTAATAGCGTTTTTCTGTTTGTTCTACAACAGGATATTTGCAGTCACATTTGATGAGAGTTTTACCAGGGCAATCGGGAAAAATGCAGGGGCATATAATCTGGCGCTGGCGGTGATAATCGCAGTGATAATAGTACTTGCGATGAACCTGGTGGGCTCCCTGCTCATCACGGCGCTTCTGGTATTCCCTGCACTTTCGGCAATGCGAGTTATGTATAGCTTCAGGTCGGTGGTATTATATTCAGCTGTTCTCTCGGTTGTGGGAACTTTGGCTGGAATGTTGGTATCCATATTATTTTCAACACCGGTGGGTTCTACGATAGTTGCGTGTGATATGGTTATATTTGCTTTTAACAGTATAGCAGGGAAAGTGATGAGGAGATAAGAATATGTATATGAATAGAAATAGAAGAATGCATGGATGCAGACACAGATTTAAGCGATTGATTATGTCAATATTGGTGCTTAGTATGCTGCTGACTGTCACAGGCTGTGGTGGAGCATCTCAGACTGCGGGCAGTCGTTTGAACACACAGAATGCAGTGGATAAGGTGCTTAATCAGAAAACAGGCGATGGTGATGTGGAAAGTAAGTCGTCAGTGGGAGCCACAACAGAGACGACGATCACAACAGAGATGCAAACCACGACAGAGACAGAATCCGCATCTGTAACTGAGGCGACATCAGAACCAACATATGGGCAGGTTGTGAATGGAGACAGCTCAGTTATAGCACAATACAAATCTGAGGGTGTGGATGTGGACCTCACTCTTATGGGAAAAGATCTTATATATGCAACTGTATATCAGATGATGTCAAAACCTGAGGAATATGAGGGCAAGACGATAAGGATAGAAGGAAAGTATTATGCATCCTATTATCCAATAACCGACAAATATTATAATTATTGTCTCATAGCCGACGCTCTGGCATGCTGCAGTCAGGGACTTGAATTTGAACTTGGTGGAGGTGCAGTATATCCAGGCGATTACCCGGCGGACCAGAGTGAGGTGATCGTTACGGGAGTATTTGAAACCTACACAGAGGAGGCAGGACAGACATTTTATTACTGCAGGTTGAGAGATGCAGAATATCAACTGGTATCGACAGAGAATCAGTAGAGTATAAATTGCATAACATTTTTGGAATCCGGGCAGATCAAAGTGTCCGGATTTTTTGAGTAAAAAATATTCAGAATCAGGAGGAACATAGCTGCATCAAAACCAGGAATCACATAGAAAAATATGGCAAAATGACGCAAATATACTAAAAAGCATTAAAAATAGCTAAAAAATGATAAAATTACTTAAAAAAGAATTTGATATATTGTAAAAACTATGCTAATTTTGAATAAAGGTAAATATTCAGCCGTGCAGGATAAGAACAGCGGATTCGACATGCTTGCATGTAAGAATCAGGTGTTCTTATCCTGTGGTGACTCGAATAGAGTCACCGCCCCATACAATGAGCAAAATAGCTGCGCAGCAGCGAAAGAACACGGGAACCGTGCGGTTTTGCGAATGTATGGTCGGCTGAATACATTAAAATACACAGAAGGGATGTGATGAAGTGAAAGAGAAATACAAAGGCGTACAAAAACTCACAGACAATCCGTTCCTCAACCTCTATCATATAGATGCGGTTGACACGGCTGGAAAAGACTTCAATTATTACTTTGCTTCAAGGAATAAAGAGAACGACATCAAGATAAAGACCCACGATATAAAACCGGAAGGAATAGTTATATATGGAGTTAAGCTGGAAGATGAGCCGAAGCTGGTGCTCATAAGGCAGTACAGATACCCACTCGATGCATATATATATGAACTTCCTGCAGGACTGGTGGACGGAGATGAGACTCCGGCGCAGGCAGCAGTCAGGGAGATGAAGGAAGAGACAGGGCTTACCCTTGATGTATATGAGGGCGGAGAAGAACTCTACAGAAGGCCATTCTATATGGGCCCGGGATTTACGGATGAGATGAGCAGTGCTGTATTTGGAACAGTTACAGGAACACCAAATCTCGACAGCAAGGAGAGCACAGAGGACATACAGGTCATACTCGCAGACCGAGGTGAGGTCAGAAGAATCCTGTCAGAGGAACAGGTGTCGCTCAGAGGAGCATACCTCATGACACATTTTCTGGCTGAGGGAGATCCACTAGAATTCCTGAGAAAATAGGAAGCGCTGAGCAGTGATTGCTCAAACAGCAGAACGTTCATAAAAGGGCATACTAAATGAGAAAAAAGAAGGAGAAGTAGAAAGATGAGTTACAGAGACACATATGATTTTTGGATGACAGATGATTATTTCGATGAGGATACCAAGAAGGAGCTTGCAGCCATAGCTGATGATGAGGCTGAGATCGAGGACAGATTCTATCGTGATCTTGTATTTGGAACTGGTGGACTCAGAGGTGTGATAGGCGCGGGAACCAACAGAATGAACTTCTACACCGTCCGCAAGGCTACACAGGGTCTTGCAAACTTCATTGTGAAGCAGAATGCGCAGGACAAGGGCGTGGCAATAGCATACGATTCAAGAAAGTATTCTCCAGAGTTTGCAGCAGAAGCAGCTCTCTGCCTGTGTGCAAATGGAATCAAGTCATATCTCTTTGAGTCACTCAGACCTACACCTGAGCTTTCATATGCAGTCAGAAAGCTTGGATGTACAGCAGGTATAGTTATAACAGCCAGCCACAATCCACCAGAGTACAACGGTTACAAGGTATACTGGGAGGATGGCGCGCAGATCACAGCTCCAAAGGACAGAGAGATCATCGCAGAGGTTAAGGCTGTAACAGATTTCCATACAGTAAAGACCATGGATAAGCAGGAGGCACTTGACAAGGGCCTTCTCACTATCATAGGTGCCGAGATAGATGACGCGTATATGGAGGAACTCAAGAAGCAGATCATTCATCCTGAGATCATCAAGGAGCAGTCAGAGAACATCAAGATCGTATACACACCGTTCCACGGAACCGGTCTTGTACCTGTAAAGAGAGTCCTGTCCGAGCTTGGTTTCAAAAACGTATACATTGTTCCTGAGCAGGAGCTTCCAGACCCTGAGTTCACAACGCTTGAGTATCCAAACCCAGAGGATCCAAAGGCATTTGAGCTTGCCCTCAAGCTGGCAAAGGAGAAGAATGCGGACATAGTTCTCGCTACAGATCCTGATGCAGACCGTCTTGGAATATACGCACTCGATACAAAGACAGGCAAGTATATGCCATTTACAGGAAATATGTCAGGACTTATAATCGCTGAATACCAGTTCAGAGAGAGAACAAAATGCGGTCTCATGCCAAAGAATCCGGCCATGGTCAAGACTATTGTAACCACAAATATGGCTGATCCACTGGCTGCAGATTACAATGTCAACCTCATCGAGGTTCTAACAGGCTTCAAGTTCATCGGTGAGCAGATCAAGTTCTTCGAGCAGAATAATTCATACAATTTCGTAATGGGTATGGAGGAGAGCTACGGATGTCTCGTTGGAACATACGCAAGAGACAAGGATGCTCCGGTTGCAGTTATGTGTCTCTGCGAGGCTGCTGCATACTGCAAGAGCCAGGGAATCACTCTGTGGGATCACATGCTTGATCTCTATGAGAAGTACGGATATTACAAGGAAGGCCTCTACACAATAACGCTCAAGGGTGTTACAGGAGCAGAGAAGATCCGCAAGATCATGTCCTCACTCAGAGCTGAGTCACTTACTCAGATCGATACACTCAAGGTTCTCAAGGTTCGTGATTACGAGAAGAACACGATCACAGATCTTGCCACCGGAGAGGTCACAGAGTCAGGACTTCCACAGTCCAACGTTCTCTACTACGACCTTGAGGATGGCGCATGGGCATGTGTACGTCCATCAGGAACAGAGCCAAAGATCAAGCTGTACTACGGAATCAAGGGAACAAGCCTTGATGATGCAGATGCAAAGCTTGAAGCTCTCCAGACAGCACTTGTTGAGAAGCTCAACAAGCTGGCAGAGTAGCATAAGTATAATATATAGCAAATACAAAAAAGCGCCGTCTGGTCTGGTGACCGGACGGCGCTTTGCTGTCCTTATACGATGACGTCGAACTGTATGTAGTCTCCCTGGTCGGTATTTACCGTGTCGAGATATATTTTACCATTGTACTTGTCGGTCAGTTTTTTCAGGTTGTAGAGACCGTAACCATGGCCATGTCTGTCTCCGGTTTTGGTGGTATATCCCGGTGAGAACATATTCTGGCGGAATTCGTTGGTTTTGACGGAACCCTTGTTTCTTGTTCCTATTTCTATCTGGTTCTGCCTGCTGTCCAGGTACAGATATGCAGTGCCAAATGGGGCGGTCGATTCAAGCGCATTATCGATCAGTATACCGATGATCCTGATCAGTTCATACTCCGGCATTCGGCTCTTCAGATCCCTGGATGCCACCTGGACTACGAGCTCCTTCTGATCCTTCTGTGCCTCCGTGATCTTGCTGTACACAAATCCGGCTACAACGCTCAGGTTGATCTTGAGCAGATCACAAATGGCCTCTGTAAAGGAATAAAAAAGGTCGGTTATATTACAAGTCAATTGCAGAAAATATAATTCTTTTAGTTAATACCACCATAATAAAACGGCTGCAATATACATCTGCGCAACAAAGTGATATAAATTGCAAGATTAAATATTGAATTTAAAAACTGCTTAATATATTATACAAATAACAATAAATTAGCTAAAAAATAGCCTAATAAAATGAACGGAAGATAAATTGTGGATAGATAAAAAAGGAAAAATCTGTGTGGCCTGTGAGGTCAGGAAAGGGGTAGAAGATGGACGCAAAGCAGAGATACGAGATGTGGCTTGGCAGCGATCAGGTAGATGATGTTACGAAGCAGGAGCTCGTAAACATAAAGGATAATGAAGCGGAGATTGAAGATAGATTTTACACAAACCTTGAGTTTGGAACAGGTGGACTTCGAGGCGTGATGGGAGCGGGAACGAACCGCATGAACATTTACACGGTTCGCATGGCAACACAGGGAATTGCTAACTACCTGGCGAAGATCGGAATATCAGAGCCGTCGGCAGCTATAGCATTTGACAACAGAAACAATGCTTCGCTGTATGCGCTTGAAACTGCTCTCTGCCTGTGTGCAAATGGCGTGAAGGTGTATCTGTTTGATGCGCTCCGTCCGACACCGGAGCTTTCATTTGCAGTGAGACATCTGCACTGCAATATCGGCGTGAATATAACGGCAAGCCACAATCCAAAGGAATACAACGGATATAAGGTTTACTGGGATGATGGAGCCCAGATCGTATCTCCTCAGGATAAGGAGATCATTGCAGAGGTCAACAATATAGAAGATTTCTCCATGGTTAAGACTATGGACAAGGACGCTGCAATAGATGCAGGACTGTTGAATGTGATCGGTCAGGAGATCGATGACGCATATATAGGAGAGCTTCACAAGCTTGTCATGAATCCGGAGGAGATTCAGAAGGCGGGAGATCTGAAGATCGTATATTCTCCGCTTCACGGAACAGGCCTTAAGCCTGTTACAAGAGTTCTCAGCGAACTTGGTTTCAAGGATGTACATGTCGTTGAGGAACAGGCTGTTCAAGATGGTAATTTCCCAACTGTAAAGTCCCCAAATCCTGAGGGCGCAGAGGCGTATGCCCTGAGTCTTGAGCTGGCGAAGAAGGTCGGCGGCGAGCTGATTCTTGTCACAGACCCTGATGCTGACAGACTCGGAATGTATGGATATGACAGCAAGAATAATGAGTATAAAGAATTTACAGGAAATATGTTCGGTGCGATCCTCTGTGATTACGTGCTGATGCAGAGAGCCCAGAGTGGCAGACTCCCAGATAATCCGGCGATAGTCACAACGGTTGTAATCACCAATATGGTCAAGGAGATATGTAAGAAGTACAACACCTTCTGTGACTGCAACAACCTGATCGGATTTAAGAATATAGCATCGAGAATGAGGGCTTATGAGCAGACAGGTGAACACAATTATGTGTTCGGGCTTGAAGATACATTTGGATGTCTGCCTGGTACATATGCAAGGGATAAGGACTCGGTTGGAACGCTGATGCTTCTCTGTGAGGCTGCGGCATACTACAAGAACCGTGGCATGACTCTGTGGGACAGAATGGTTGAATTGTGGCAGGAATATGGTTACTACAAAGAGAAGGTTCAGACCATGAAGTTTGACGGACGTGAGGGTGCTGCAAAGATACAGTCAATGATACAGACGCTGAGAGATAATCCGGTGCAGAAGGTCGGAACTTACAGCGTGGAGAAAATCTACGACTACAAGCTTGGAACAGAGACAGACGCAGCGACAGGCAAGTCCGAGGCGGCGGTGCTTCCAAAGTCCAACATGATATATTATCAGCTTGCGGATGGCGCATGGTTCCTTGTGAGACCTTCAGGTACAGAGCCGAAGATCAAGTTCTATCTCGGGGTAAAGGGAAACTCACAGGAGGATGCGGCAGAGCAGCTTGACGGGCTTGCAGCAAATGTGAAGGCGATGTTCTCATAAAACGGGATGATTGGTAAGAAACGAAATGGCTGGCAAATAAATGTCAGCAGAAAATAGGTTCGAAGATCGCGGTCGCGACTAAAAATAATTACAAGATGGAGGTAAAAAAGATGGGTTACATGGACGAATACAAGTTCTGGCTTGAGTCAGACTGCTTTGATGAGAAGACCAAGGAAGAGCTTAGAAGTATCGCAGATGATGACAAAGAGATCCAGGACAGATTCTACAAGAATCTGAAATTTGGAACCGGCGGAATGCGCGGAATCATGGGTGCTGGAACCAACAGAATGAATATATATACAGTTACAAAGGCTACACAGGGCCTTGCAGAATACATACTTGAGGTTGGCCCTGAGGCTGCTAAGAGAGGTGTAGTAATTGCACATGACTGCCGAAATATGTCAGCAGAGTTCACAGAGGCATCAGCTCTGTGTCTCAATGCAAATGGCATAAAGACTTATGTGTTTGATGCACTCCGCCCTACACCTGAACTGTCATTTGCAGTGAGAGAGCTTGGATGTATAGCCGGAATCGTGGTAACAGCAAGCCACAATCCACCTGAGTACAACGGCTACAAGGTGTACTGGGAGGACGGCAGCCAGATCGTATCCCCTCAGGATCAGGATATCCTGAAGCATGTGGCGGATGTTGAGAGATATGAGGATGTCAAGACCATGGACAAGGACAAGGCGGTTGCAGACGGTCTGTTCTGTATGGTTCCTGCAAGTGTTGATGAGAACTACTATCAGGCACTCATAAAGCAGACCATCCACGGCGACATCATTCCGAAGGTTGCAGACGATATCAAGATAGTATACACACCACTTCATGGAACAGGAAATGTACCTGTAAGAGAAGTGCTCAAGAGACTTGGCTTCAAGCATGTATATGTTGTAGAAGAACAGACTGTTCCTGACGGAGACTTCAGCACAGTCAAGTCACCAAATCCGGAGGAACCATCAGCATTTGCCATGGGAATAGACCTGGCGAAGAAGGTGAATGCGGACGTTATCATGGCCACAGATCCTGATGCAGACAGACTTGGAATATACGTCAAGGACAGCACGGGAATCTGGAAGGACACGGAATTTGCAGATGATCCGGCATATCCATATGTCCGCTTCAATGCCAATATGACAGGTGCCCTGATAGCAGAGTATGTATGCCGCGAGCAGAAGGCAGTCGGTAAGCTGCCGGCAAACGGAGCTATCTGTAACACGGTTGTCAGCACCAATCTTACAAAGGCTATAGCAGAGAATTACAACCTGAAATATATAGAGACACTCACCGGATTTAAGTACATAGGTGAGCAGATACTTCTCTTTGAGAAGAACAACACATACAAGTTCATCTTCGGAATGGAGGAGAGCTTTGGATGTTTAGTAGGAGACTACACTCGTGACAAGGACGCTTGCGCAGCCGTTGTCATTTTATGTGAAATAGCAGCATTTTATAAGCTGCAGGGAGAAACCATCTGTAATGCCATGGAAGAGGTTTATCACAAATATGGCTATTACTTTGAAGGTGCGTTTGGGATAACTCTAAAGGGTGTAGATGGTGCAGCACAGATTAAGGAGATGATGGAGAACTTCAGGAACCATCCACTTACGAACTTTGCAGGTATCAAAGTTACCGGCATGCGGGACTATGTGAGCGGAATCCGCAAGCCGCTTGATGGCGAAGAGGAGCACATGGGTCTTCCAAAATCAAACGTGCTGTACTATGAGCTGGAAAATAATGCGTGGTTCGCGGTTAGGCCTTCCGGAAACGAACCAAAGATCAAATTCTATTTTGGCGTGAATGAAAACAGCCTAAAAAATGCCATGTCAAAGATAGACGAGATGAAAGCATGTGTGCAGGAACTTGTTAAATAAACAATCACAAAATATGGCAGAATTTACTGCCGAAAAATAAAAACATTCCTTCCATATACTACAAAATTTAACATACGAATGCACTTTCCAGCCAATGCGCTGAACAAGAGGGATCTCGGCTTTGAGGCTGAGGTCCCTTTTGTAAAAGTAAAATATAGTTAAAAATGCTAAAAATCTGTTTAAAAATTAACTAAAAAATGCTACAATGTATAAAGTAACTGCAGTGTGTGGCAAACGCGGATAGGAGTAGTATAGGAGATCATATGCCAGAAATAGAAAAAGAAATAGAAAAGAAAAATGTAAAAAGTATCGCTGGACATATCATAGATGAGAAAACCGATGAAAAAGAGAAGCGAGAGCCGGAGAGCGTTTTGGATGTGGATGAGCATATGTCTGAGAAGCAGAAGCTCAGTCTTATGAACAAACAGCAGAAAAGGGAATACATACTGGAGTATTATGCCCCAAAGGCTCTATTTGCACTTGTTGTTGTTGGCATAGTTGTATTCCTTGTCGTAAAACATTTTACGGCGGAATCTGCTGCACTCAACATCCTTGCGGTCAACACTACACAACAGGAATCTGCGGCGAATGACAAGGCGTATTATGAGGAATTCCTCAGTGAAAATGGCCTTGATGCGGAGAAGGAATATGTCAGCATAAGTACAGGGATCGGCGTATCAACTGATCCGAATGATGCCATGAGTCAGGATAGTCTACAGCTTATACAGAACAAATTCATGGCGAATGCGGTGGACGTGTTCTTTGCCGACACAGACCTTGTCATGAGTTTTGGAGAGTTCGGATATATGCAGGATCTTGATAAGGTGCTGACTGATGAACTGAAAGAAAAGTATAAAGATTCGTTTGTGTATACAACGGTTATTGAAACGGGTGAGAAGATACCTGTCGGAATAAAGATCGGTGATAATTCCTGGGTGAAGGATACCGGTTGGTATGAAATGGATGCTGCAGTGGGATTTGGTGAGAATGCCAAGAATATGGATCTTGCACTTGAATTTCTTGAATACATAAGCAGAGAGTGATACCCATAAATAAAACGAGGAGACTATAGATACATATGAGCATAAGATATGATGAGGCAAACAGAATATTTGAACTTGATACGAGAAACACGAGTTATCGTATCGGAATCGCCGATGAAGAGGGGTTTGTCGGACATATATATTATGGACAGAAGATCCGTCCGCAGAAATGTGATCAGTTTTTGAGAACGTGTGAGGCTCCTTTTGTTCCGTCCAAGAATAACAGGGAGAGATGTTCATTTATGGACACATTTCCGACAGAGTATTCCGGAAATGGAATAGGAGACTACAGGGAGAGTTGTATTGCAGTAAAGACCGCAAATGGCAGCAGAACCGTTGATCTGAAATTTGTGGATTACGATATTGTAAATGGAAAGCCGGGGATTAGTGGCCTTCCGGCATCATTTGCGGGAGAAGAGGAGGTTCAGACTCTCGTTGTCCATATGATGGATGGGGGATGTGGCATTGATGTTGACCTGATATATTCTGTGTTTGAGGATGAGGATGTTATAACCAGAAGTGTGAGCGTGAAAAATGCAGGTGATAGGAATATCAGGCTCACAAAGGTATATTCTGCATGTATAGACATGGATGACGAGGATTTTGAGATGCTCACTCTTCATGGCTCATGGGCCAGGGAGAGACAGATCGAGAGACGCCCGATAGCTTATGGCAAGCAGAGTGTAAGCTCTCTCCGCGGTGAGTCATCCCACCAGGACCATCCGTTTATGGCATGGATGACAAAGGGTACAGATCAGACTACGGGTGATGTATATGGAATGCATTTTGTGTACTCGGGTAACTTCATCGCACAGATAGAGAAATCACAGTTTGATTCCATACGCGCAGTCATGGGCATACATTCAGAGGGTTTTGAGTGGTGGCTCACGCCTGGAGAGACGTTTACAGCGCCTGAGGTTGTGCTTACATACAGCCATGATGGACTTGGACAGATGACTAGAAATCTTCATGATTTTTACAGATGCCACATGATAAGGAGCAGATATCTTCACCAGAAGAGACCTGTCCTCATCAACAACTGGGAGGCTACATATTTTGACTTTGATACCGATAAGCTCCTTGCGATAGCAAAGAGTGCGGCAGAACATGGAATAGAGATGCTGGTCATGGATGATGGCTGGTTTGGACATAGAAATGATGATGCCACAAGTCTTGGAGACTGGTTTGTAAATGAAAACAAGATCAAGGGCGGTTTGAAACATCTTGTTGATGAGGTGAATAAGCTGGGGCTGAAATTTGGAATATGGATGGAGCCTGAAATGATTTCCCCTGATTCTGAACTTTACAGAAAGCATCCTGACTGGGCGTTTGCGGTTCCGGAGAGAACGGCTACATTATCGCGAAATCAGTACGTGCTTGATCTTTCGAGAAAAGAAGTTAGAGACTATGTGTATGAATGTGTGCATAACGTGATCTCATCCGCAAATATTGAGTATGTTAAGTGGGATATGAACAGACAGCTCACGGATATCGGCAGCGTAGAATTCACCGGAGACAGGCAGGGAGAATTGGCTCACAGGTATGTGCTTGGAGTATATGAGCTGCAAGAGCGCCTTGTTAACGATTTCCCAAATCTTTTGCTTGAGAACTGCTCGGGCGGTGGTGCAAGATTTGACCCTGGCATGCTTTACTACAGTCCGCAGATATGGTGCTCCGATGACACGGATGCCATAGAGAGACTTTCTATACAGGAGGGAACGGAACTGATATATCCGCTTTCGACCATGGGCGCCCATGTGTCGGATTGCCCTAATCACACAGTTGGAAGGAGTACACCTTTTATGACCAGGGCACATGTGTCTCTGGCGGGAACATTTGGCTATGAACTCGATATCACAAAAATAAGTGAAGAAGAACGTGCGATGATCCCTGAGCAGGTGTCTATGTATCATAAATATAATGATCTTGTAAGGGAGGGTGATTATTATAGGGTTGCATCGTACAGGGAAAATGGACTGTATGATTGCTGGATGGTTGTTGCAAAGGATAAGAGTGAGGCGTTGGTGACTTACGTTCAGGTGCTTGGAAGACCTAACGTACACAGTAGAAAGATAAAACTTTTAGGGCTTGACGTGGATGCAGATTACAGACTTGACGGAACGGAGAAAGTGTATGGGGGAGATCTCCTCATGAATGCTGGAATGCTCATTGAAACTATGCGTGGAGATTATATGAGCAGACTGTATCACTTTGTACTTGACAATAGTTTAACCTAAAAATAAAATAAAAATTAAGTTATTTAACCACGTGAAAAAATAAAGTGAGAAGGACTAGTTATGGCAAAATCAGTAAAATTGGGAGACATAGCTGCCATTGTTGGCGTGAGTACCGTGACGGTCTCAAAGGCACTTTCAGATCAGAAGGGTGTCAGCGAGGAGCTCAGAGCACAGATCAAACAGTTGGCAGATGAGATGGGATACCAGTCACCATCTGAGATCAGAAAGAAGACGGCAAAGAAAAAGTATAATATTGGTGTTCTCATTCAAGAGATATATCTTGGAAAGTATCCGTCGTTCTATTGGCAGTTATATCAGGTGCTTAACAAAAAGGCGGTGGCAAGAGGCTGCTTTACTATGCTGGAGTTTGTTTCCAGAGATAGTGTATTGAACGCTGAGATGCCTATGCTCTTGGAGGACGACAAGGTTGATGGAATAGTTGTTGTAGGTTCCATGGGTAAGGAATACCTGGAAAAGCTGGAGAAGACAGCCAAGGTTCCTGTAGAATATGTGGATTACTATGATAATTCGAGACCGATAGACACGGTTATAGCAAACAGTTTCTATGGAAGCTATATGCTGACTAATTATCTGTATGATATGGGACATAGAGATATTGCATATGTTGGCACGATAGGTTCAACGAACAGTATAACTGACAGATATTTGGGCTATATAAAGTCTTTGTTGGAGCATGATATTCCGCTCAGAGAAGACTGGGTTATTCCGGACAGAGATGTGAAGACGGGTCAGTTTGACGAGGAGAACTGTTTTAAACTTCCAAAGAATATGCCTACAGCGTTTGTGTGCAACTGTGATCTTGCGGCAGCTACGCTCATAAAGATACTCAATGCTGCGGGCTACAGAGTTCCTGAGGATGTGTCCGTTGTGGGGTTTGATAATTACATGTATCCTGGAAGCTGCGATATAGGCGTGACCACATACGAGATCAATATGCAGGAGATGGCAGAGAGAACCATGCATAAGATTATAAAAAAGATATCCAACGAAAAATATACTGATGGCATATTTGTCGTGGATGGACGAATCGTGGTAAAGGATAGCGTTGCCAGAATAGAACGATAATAAAACTACATATCAATTGTAATGCAAATCGGAAATAGACACCGGTGCAGCCTGCTTGAAAGACAGCGGAGTTGTACCGGTGTCTTTTTTGAACAGATTTATAAAATGGTTTGTGTTCTCGATTCCAATCTGGGATCCGACCTCGTGGACGGACAGATCTGTTGTGAGAAGGAGCCTTTTGGCAGCATCGATCCTGCGACTGTTGAGATAGCGCATAGGTGATTCACCGAAGTGAAATGAAAATTCTCTGCATATCCTGTATCTGCTGATCCTGTAAGTTGCCTCGAGGTCATCAAGCGACATCGGTTCGGCGTAGTTTGTATCCATCTGATTCTTTATCGATAAAAGATAAGAAGGCACACAATCCATCTTCTTGGATGAGTTTTCAATAAATACACATAATTCGGTCAGGATATCATTAAACCATTTGGAAATTCTGAAAATATCGGTGGCAGACAACTCCCCCTGGAGTCTGCTTATCAGTGAAAGATGACTCCAGAGTACAGAGGCTCCGGCAGAGTCCTTTTTATAATATATGGATTCGGGGAGAAACTCGTGATACAGGCGAAGTGGAGCTCCGAGGATGAATGCATCGTAGAAACGACACTTGCCGTTCGTGGCGTATGTTATTTCTGATCCTGCCTCAAAAAGCGCGGCTGTATTCTTGGAATATGATGATTTGCTGTTGCCCGATGTTACTGTAAGAGTTCCTTCATATATATAGAAGAAATGGTAACACGGAATGAAAGAGAAGGTATAACTGCATGAATAAGCAAAAGAAATATCGCCGTTGGCCAGAAGATGAATCAGGCCATCGTTAATCATTGATTCTTCATATGTAAAGAACGCACTGTGGAATCTTGCGTTCTCAATATCTTTCTGAATATTGTAACCTGACAGTACAGTGCAGGAAATTAATTCTTTAGCTAACATGTAAACCACCTCCTATCCATAATAATACAATTATTAAACAATCATCACAAGCTAAAAGCGATATAAATTAGTGACTAATTAGCTAAAAAAACAATAAAATGCTAATTAAAGATAAAAATATATAGATAAAATGTCTATACGATATTGAAAAAAAATAACGATAATGGTAAAATTAACGAAAAGTACAAAATACTGTGATTAAAAACAAAATTGAGTGATGACTAAAAAGTAAATTAATGTATACTTAATATAAAGTTAAAAACAAAGAAGGTTTTAAGGAGGACAAAACTATGAAATCAAAGCGTATTGCATGTATCGCAATGGCTGGTCTTATGGCAGCATCACTTGCAGGTTGTGGAGGCTCAGACAGCGATAACAAGGACACAACAGAGGCAACAAAGGCTGCCACAGAGGCAGCAGGAAGTGATTCAGCAGATGACACAACAGCTGATGCTGAGGGAATCAAGTCATATGCAGACATCCAGTTAGGAACAGACTTCACAGATCTTTCAGCGGAGATCAAGTTCTACAACAACAGAACTGATATGGACTCAGATGACTACGGCGGAAAGAACTGGAAGCAGTATCTTGAGGACTTCAACAAGGAGTATCCAAACATCAAGGTTGATGTCATCACAGATACAAACTATGCAGAAGATGCTCTTACACATCTTCAGTCAGGAAACTACGAGACAGTAATGTGTATCCCAGCAGTTGACATGGCAGACCTTTCAACATATTTCATGTCATATGGCGATTATGATACAATGAGCAGTCTTGTAAATTACTCAAACAGATGGCTGTATCAGGGTCAGGTATATGGTGTACCTCTTGCAGCTACAACACAGGGTATCGTATACAACAAGAAGGTATTTGCTGATGCAGGTGTGACAGACGTACCTAAGACACCAGAGGAGTTCATTGCGGCACTCAAGGCAATCAAGGATAAGAATCCGGATTGTATTCCACTTTACACAAACTATGCAGCAGGCTGGACAATGGGAGCCTGGGATGATTATATCGCAATCACAGCAACAGGCGATGCTACATACAAGAACCAGAAGTTAGCCCATACAAAGGATCCATTCAAGAACTATGGCGACGATACACATGCTTATGCAGTATATAAGATCCTTTACGATGCAGTATCACAGGGACTTACAGAGGATGATTACTCAACAACAGATTGGGAGTCATGTAAGGGAATGATCAACAACGGCGAGATCGGATGTATGGTACTTGGTTCATGGGCATACCCACAGATGGAAGCAGGCGGACCTAACGCAGACGATATAGGATACATTCCTTTCCCTATCTCAGTAAATGGTAAGCAGTACGCTTCATCAGGAGCAGATTACTGCTTCGGTATCAACGTAAACGCTTCAGATGATGAGAAACAGGCAGCTCTTGTATTTGTTAAGTGGATGACAGAGAAGTCAGGATATGCTTACAACGAGGATTCACTTGCAATTGTTCCTGGTTCAGAGTCAAAGATCTCATTCGACGGTGTTGACTTCGTTGCAGACGAGCCAGCTCTTGAGGGCGAGGAGGATTACCTCAATCAGCTCAATTCAGAGTCAGAGCTTAACGTAAGCAATGGTGGTAACGACAAGATCCAGGCCATCATCGAGCATGCTGCAAATGGCGACATGTCATTCGATGATATCATGGCTGAGTGGAATCAGAAGTGGTCAGATGCTCAGGAGTCATTAGGAATCGAAGTTACTGAGAAGTAATAAAGATTTCAATATAAATAAGTAAGAATAAGCTACAGACCGGGGCGGGGATTGCCCGCCCCGGTTTATTTTGAGAAAAATGTCATCAAACGAGTATTTGATGACAGGCTACCAGCAGTGTAGCTCATGATTATAAAAAGGCGGTGGAATGAGTATGGCTAACAAAAAACAATCCGGCTTTGGTAAATGGGCGTCAAGCAGGAAGGGGCAGCAGGTTATAATATGCGCAGCCTTCGCAATTATCCCATTGCTTTTGCTATTAGTATTTACATATATACCATTCGGAGAGATGGTTAAATTTAGTTTCTACAAGATGAAATATACGACGCCTGTAGAAAAGAGAGAATTCGTAGGATTAGCAAATTATATCGATGTATTCACAAGAAAAGACTGTTTCGGTGCATTAAAGCTCAGTTTGTATTACATCGTAGGAGCACTTGTACAGTTAGTGCTTGCACTTTTCCTTGCAACTCTTCTGAGTTTCAAAGTAAAAGGTGGTAACCTTTTCAAGGGATTTATTTTCTTCCCTTATCTTATCAGTGGTATCGCTGTAGGTTTCATTTTCAAATTCTTCTTCACAAGAGGATTCGTGTTTGACTCAATCCTTCAGTTGTGTGGATTTAGCTTAGACAACCTTCCATACTGGCTCAAAGACCAGAGTGTCAACAACTGGACACTGGTTTCAACCTCGGTCTGGAGATACCTTGGACAGATGATGGTTCTCTTCATTGGAGCTATCATGTCGGTAGATGCAGAACTTTATGAGGCGGCAGAGCTTGATGGTGCAAATAAATTCCAGCAGTTTAGATATATCATACTGCCAAGTATCAAGACAATCGTTACATTAAATGTAATTTTAGCAATAACAGGATCACTCAGTGCTTTCGAGCAGCCTTTCGTTATCACAACAGGTGCAAACGGAACAGGTACTTACTTCATCATCATGAACAAGATAGCACATACAAGCCAGAAGGTCGGTCTTGCTTCAGCAATGGCCGTTGTACTTCTCCTTATCATACTTATATGTGCTGCGCTTCAGAAGCTGTTCTTTGAGTACATCTTCAAGGATTCAAGCTCAGATGATGAGAGTTATAAGGCAAAGAAGCTTCGCAAGAAACAGGAGAGAGATACCAAGAAATACGTGAAGCAGATGGCTGCTTCTGCGAAGGGGGGCAAGTAACATGGCAAGAGGAAAGACAGATGTGCCAGGCATAGCACCAATAAAAGAAAAACGAACCGTTGGATATTATGTAAGAGGTTTCCTCAAGTACTTTGTACTCATATTCTTCTCACTGTGTGCGGTTGTACCTCTTATATCATGTGTTACAACAGCCTTCAAGACAACAGATGAGTATAAGGCTACTTCAGTAATGGAACTTCCTGAAAGCTTTTTGAACTTCAGCAATTTTGTAAAGGCATTCACGACTGCCAACATGGGACGTGCATTCCTCAACTCAGTAATAGTCATGGTATGCGTACTTATCGTGTCAGTTGTAATAGGAACACAGCTTGCATATGTGCTTAACAGATTCAAGTTCCCGGGAAACGGCTTTATCAGAACACTTTTCCTTGTGGCATCATTGCTCCCTGCAGTTGCTATGCAGGTTACAGTCTACAACATCATGGGTGATCTGAGATTCATAGATCACTTATATGGTTACATCATCATGAGCTGTGGTACAGATGTTATCTCGATCTACATCTTTATACAGTTTATGGAGAACATATCAGTATCTCTTGACGAGTCAGCTATCGTGGATGGTGCATCATACTGGACCATCTACTGGAAGATCATACTTCCACTTCTCAAGCCGGCTATCGTTACTGCTTGTATACTGAAAGGCGTTGTAATCTATAACGAGTACTACGCTGCAAACCTTTACCTCATAAGCCCGGAGATCAAGACAATGGCTATCTCACTCTACAAGTTCGTAGGACCTATGGGAAGTCAGTACAACCTGATCTGTGCAGGTGTTATCATATCGATCATACCGGCACTTATAGTATTCATCTGCTGTCAGAAACAGATTTATAGTGGTATTACACAGGGTGCTGTAAAGGGTTAATAATTTATTAGAAGAAGAGAGTTCATGAATATGAGAAATGAAATTCAAAAAGAATTAATAGATGCTATCATCCCATTCTGGGAGGCCCTGAGGGATGATGAGTACGGCGGATTTTATGGGTATATGGATTATGACCTCAACCTTGATAAAAAGGCTGAGAAGGGTTGTATTCTTAACAGTAGAATTACCTGGTTCTTCGCAAGTGCGTATAAGGCACTCAAGGACCCGAAGCTTCTAGATGAGGCTGCTCATGGATATGAATTTCTGAAAGAATATTGTATAGACAGGGAATATGGCGGAATATATTGGTCCATGAATTACGATGGTTCACCCAAAGATACGACAAAACACACATACAATCAGGCATTTAGTATATATGCCTTATCCGCCTATTACGAAGCTTCCGGTGATTCGGAAGCTTTGGACCTGGCCCTGCAGCTTTTCCATACAATAGAAGAGAAATGTACTGACGAAGGTGGCTATCTCGAGGCATTTACAAGAGAGTTCAAGCCAGAGTCAAATGATAAGCTTTCTGAGAATGGTGTTCTCGCAGAGAGAACAATGAACACACTGCTCCATGCACTTGAGGCTTACACAGAACTTTATAAGGTATCCAAGGATTCCAAGGTAAAGGAGCGCCTGAAATGGCTGCTCGATGTATTTGCTGATAAGGTATACAATCCGGAGCTTAAGAGACAGGAAGTGTTCTTTGATAAGGATTATAACTCTCTGATCGATCTGTACTCATACGGACATGACATTGAGACATCATGGCTCCTGGATAGGGCGACCGAGGTGCTTGGAGAGGCAGAGTACACAGAGAAGATTACAAAGATAACAGATATCCTTGCAGAGCAGATATATGAGATTGCTTTCGATGGACATTCAGTTCTGACAGAATGTGAAAAGGGCGTGCCATACACGGTAAGAGTATGGTGGGTTCAGGCAGAATCAATAGTAGGATTCATAAATGCTTATCAAAAGTCGGGTGATAAGAAGTATTACGAGGCTGCTGAGAAGGTGTGGGAGTATATAAAGGAATACTTCATAGACAAGAGACCGGGATCAGAGTGGTTCTGGGATCTGAATGCGGATGGAACACCAAGAGTCGGACGTCCTATAGTTGAGCCATGGAAGTGCCCATACCACAACGGCAGAATGTGCCTTGAGATTATGAACAGACTCGCTGACGGCAAATAAATAGCATTCAATTGCTTTCAAATTATAAGGAGAATGCCTAAATGATGAATGAGAAATATTATGTAGAGCTTGACAAACTGAACAAGCTTCTTGAGAGAAAGAATAAGAAGACAGATTTCTATAATGGAATCTATGACAGATATGAGTACCCTGTACTCACAAGAGAGATGATACCTCTCACATGGAGATATGACTTAAACCCTGAGACAAATCCATACTTCATTGAGCGTCTCGGAGTTAACGCTGTCATGAACTCAGGTGCTATCTACCTGAACGGCAAGTATTATCTTGTCGCAAGAATAGAGGGAAATGACAGAAAGTCATTCTTCGGCGTAGCTGAGAGTGACAACGGTATCGATGGATTCCGTTTCTGGGATTATCCAATCCTTCTGGATGATGTATGTCCTGAGGAAACAAATGTATATGATATGAGACTGACACAGCACGAGGATGGATGGATCTACGGTGTGTTCTGTTCAGAGAGCAAGGATACAACTGTAAATGACCTCTCAGCAGCAGTTGCAGCAGCAGGTATCGTGAGAACAAAGGATTTAAAGCACTGGGAGCGCCTTGACAACCTCAAGACTCTTCGTTCCCCACAGCAGAGAAATGTTGTACTTCACCCTGAATTTGTGGATGGCAAGTACGCATTCTATACACGTCCAATGGATGATTTCATCGAGACAGGAAGCGGCAGCGGAATAGGATTCGGTCTCTGTGATGATATAGAGCATGCGGTTATAGACGAGGAGAAGATGACAAGTCTTCGTAAGTACCACACTATAACAGAGGCAAAGAACGGTGCAGGTGCACCTCCAATAAAGACAGACAAGGGCTGGATCCACATCGCACATGGTGTGAGAAACACAGCTGCCGGTCTTAGATATGTACTCTACGCATTTGCAACAGACCTCAATGATCCTTCAAAGGTTATCGCTGAGCCATCAGGAATGCTCATCGGACCTCGTGGTGAGGAGAGAGTCGGCGATGTATCCAACGTTGTATTCACAAATGGCGCCATCGTAAACGAGAACAACGAAGTGTTCATCTACTACGCATCAAGCGATACAAGAATGCATGTTGCAACAACAACAGTTGACAGACTTATCGATTATGTATTCAACACACCATCTGATCCGGGAAGAAGTGTAGAGTGCGTAGCACAGAGATGTGAGCTTATCAAGAAGAACCTGGAGTTTCTTAAGAATACAGACAAGTAAGAAAGTATAATATATGGGCTGCCAGATGAAACAGCACGTTGGTTAGTATGCCCTTTGCCTGTGCAGATACCATATAACGTGATAATAAAATAAAAAATCCGGCTAAGATGCCGGAAGAAAGAGGTACTTATGTCAGAAGTAAAAATGTTCAGCGAGCCTGTGCCAAACGTGCCATGGCAGGACAGACCGGCAAATGACAATCATGACGCTCCAATCTGGAGATATACAGAGAATCCTATAATAGGAAGAAATCCGGCAAAGGGTGTTGCAAGAATATTCAATAGTGCAGTAGTTCCATTTGATGGAAAGTTTGTTGGAGTATTCAGAGGTGAGCAGGTGAATGGAATTCCATACATCTACCTCGGAGAGAGCGAGGATGCTATCCACTGGAATATCAGCGAGGAGAAGATCAAGTTTGTTGATGAGAACGGTGAAGAGTTCATGCCTATATACGCATATGATCCAAGACTTGTAAAGGTAGAGGATACATATTATGCAATCTGGTGCCAGGATTTCTATGGTGCAGCGATAGGCATCGCAAAGTCAAAGGATCTCAAGACATTTGTGAGAATCGAGAACCCATTCCTTCCATTTAACAGAAATGCAGTTCTCTTCCCAAGAAAGATCAACGGTAATTTCGTGATGCTGTCACGCCCAAGTGACAGTGGACACACACCATTTGGTGATATATTCGTAAGTGAGAGTCCTGATATGGTTTACTGGGGTAAGCACAGACATGTCATGGGCAAGAGCAGCGAGTGGTGGGAGTCACTCAAGATTGGCGGCGGTGCAGCCCCTATTGAGACTTCTGAAGGATGGCTGTTATTCTACCATGGAGTAGCGGGAACATGTAACGGTTATGTATACTCGATCGGTGGAGCAATCCTTGATATCGACAACCCATCGATCGTTAAGTATCGTTGTGAGAACTTCCTTCTCACACCAGAAGAGTGGTACGAGGAGCGTGGATTTGTTCCTAATGTATGCTTCCCATGTGCTACTATTCACGACAGCGAGTCTGGAAAGATCGCCATTTACTACGGTGCAGCTGACAGCTATGTTGGCCTTGCATTCACAAAGCTTGATGAGATCGTAGATTATATCAAGTCACACAGTGTGGTAACAACTTCTGATACCGAGATCGGTAGAAGATAGTTAGTTATAGATCGCTATGAGCCCCTACTCATACGCGGCAATTGTATTATTTTTTTCTCATTTCCCAAGGCGGTGCCCGCCGCCTTCGGGGCCCCTCTAAAAAGAAATGTAATGGCAGGTGATTGCCAAAACTTTTAGACTATGACAGCCTGGCAGTAAGCCAGGCTGAATTTGATTCTGAGGGCTTTGGCAATCATAAAAACTAAAAAGGCAGAAAAAAGACTGTAATATGTAGAAAAAAGACAACAGACGCAATAAAATAGCAGTGACATACATTATCATGGAAATGACGAGTGAAGAAGTCATGGTCAGTGTAAAAATGTGATTTCTTCACCGTCTTATATAGAACAGGCAATTGGGGAATGGTGTAATCAGTAACAGGTGTACATATTCGACATTGTCATGGTTCGGACATTTGAGCCCGCCGGTACTTAGATGGCGCGTTAGCGGCATCTTAGTATCCGCTGCAGGGCGAAACGAGCGGGAGCGTTCCGAGCCAGACAAGTCGGATGTGTACACCGTACGGATATGCACACAATTGCCGTACGTCAAAAGGAGGAAAATGACAATGAACAAGGAAATACTTTTTTTAAATCCCGTGTTTACGCACAATATCTGGGGCGGTACAAAGCTCAGAGAAGAATACGGATATGATGTTGAGGGCGATGATATAGGCGAGTGCTGGGGAGTTGCGGCACATGAGAATGGCAACTGTACAGTGAAAAATGGCGAGTTTGCAGGTCAGACGCTTGCCGACTTATGGGACAGCCACAGAGAGCTGTTTGGCGGTATAGACGGTGTCAGATTCCCACTGCTTATCAAGATAATCGATGCAAAAGATGATCTGAGTATTCAGGTGCATCCGGACGATGCATACGCAGCAGAACATGAGAATGGTTCATTTGGCAAGATGGAGTGCTGGTATATTCTTGACTGCAAGGAAGATTCAACACTTGTAATCGGTCATAATGCAAGGACAAAGGAAGAATTGTGCGATATGATCGAAGGTAAGAAATGGAAGGAGTTTATCAGAGAGATCCCTGTTAAGAAGGGGGATTTCATTCAGATAGATCCTGGTACAGTACACGCGATCAAGGGCGGAATTACACTTCTTGAGACACAGCAGAACAGTGACATCACATACAGAGTTTATGATTATGACAGACTGAGCAATGGAAAGCCTAGAGATCTGCACGTAAAGCAGAGCATAGATGTTATAACAGTTCCTGCAAAGCCGGTTGAGGACAGCGTTATAAGTGTCAAGGCAGATAAGGCAAATGAACTCTGTGAGCTTATAAGCTGTAAGTATTACACAGTATACAAGCTGGATGTTGAGGGAAAGGCAGAGCTGAATGTGGGCGACAAGCCATTCCTTATCATGTCTGTAGTTGCGGGAAGTGGAACAGTGGATGGAAACGCTATAAAGAAGGGTGATCACTTTATCCTGCCAAACGGATACAGCAACCCAGTGTTTGAGGGCAATATGGAGATCGTAGCATCCACAGTCAGCAAGTAAGATCCTGCCTTTGGAAGAGAATGTCAAGGGGGATAGTTATGAAGAGAAAGACGATAGGTGTTCTGGTAGGCGGAATCACGGATGATTTTACGAGGCTGCTCTGTCATGGGGTTATAGAGAGAGCAAAGACACTTGATGTCAATATAGTTGTTATTCCGGGTAAGTTCCTTGACCGGGAATACCCAGAAACGTCAGATATATATTATGAATATCAGTATCAGACACTGTTTTCCTATGCTACAAAGGAGAATCTGGACGGCGTTATTGTTGCATCGAGTTGTATTGGCTGCTTTGCAACCAAGGAGCGTATCAGCGAATTTATGAAAAGATATCTGCAGATGCCGTGCGTGATAGTGGCTGCAGATGAGCCGGATCAGATTTGTGTCAGATATGACAATGGAGCAGGCATAAGAGAAGGACTCAATTACATGATCGAGGAACTTGGTTATACAAGAATAGGCATGATAGGCGGTCCGGACTCCAATTATGATGCAAAGGAGAGAAGGAGAACCTACATTGAGGTGCTTGAGGCTCATGGAATAGAGTTTGATCCGGGACTTTATGTGGAGGGCAATCTTACATCGGAATCAAAAGAGGTTTTCAGAGACATTCTGGACAGAAATCCGGATATGCAGGGAGTGTTCTGTGTGAATGATTCCTGTGCATCTGGTTTTTATGAAGAACTTAAGGCGAGGGGCATTCTGCCGGGAAGAGATATATCAGTCATGGGTTACGATGATATTGAGTGGGCTACACAGATATATCCGACGCTTTCGACTGTGCGTGCAGACGCGGGAAAACTTGGCTCAGAGGCTGTAAATCTTATGGTCAGGCTTATTGATGGCAAGCAGGTTGAGAGTAAGATACTTCCTACTGAGTTTATCAGAAGAGATTCATTCTGTAAAAAAGGCGGATCAAGAAAACGTAGTAAGAATGTCATTGAGGGATATCTCTCAATGAACCATATGCTCTCAGAGCAGTGGGAAGAGCGGAATAAGACTCAGTTCAAGATGAAGACATTTATCCAGAAGGTTTTGAGCTTTGACAGAGGCAACGACAGAAGTTATGGAGAGATTCTTGGCACTATGGACTGGCTGGACATAGAGAATGCATTTATATTCTTATATAAAGAGCCAATAATACACTTGATCGGTGAACCGTTTGAACTTCCGGATCAGCTGTACCTGAAGACTAAGGATCTGAAGGAGAAGGTCAGCAGTGTGATCACTGTGAACCAGAAGGTGTCATCATCAAATCTCTATGATTTTGAGAGCCTCGGTGTGGAAGGTGCTGGAATATATGTACTCTTGCCGCTGTATTCCAACGAAATACTCTATGGAGTTCTTCTGTGTGATCTCACGGAAGGAGTTCTGGTGAATGGGGAGTTCCTTGGAAACCAGGTCTCAGCTGCTGTCAAGATGATCAATCTGCTCAAGACGAACGAGGAGATCATGAAGCGCCTTGAGGAGAGTATGGCGATCCTGCAGAAAAACAACATTATGCTTGACAATCTTTCAAAACAGGATCCCCTTACAGGAATCATGAATAGACGAGGTTTCTTTGACAGATCATTACAGCTGCTCAAGGAATGTGAGGAGCAGAAAAGGACGGCTACGGTATTCTACGCTGATATGAACAGTCTCAAGATCATCAATGACAGATATGGACATGATGAGGGTGATTTCTCTCTTAAAACCATAGGAGATATTCTGATCAAATCTGTAGGCGATAATGGAATCGTAGGCAGAATAGGCGGCGACGAGTATTGCTGTCTTGTACTCGGCCTTAAGGACTCTGACGCTGCAGATGCATTTGCTGAGGAAGTATACAGTTCATTTGAGGAGTTTAATGAGCACTGTGATAAGCCTTATAAAGTGAGTGTATCGCTTGGAAACTGTCAGATCGTAGAATATAACAAGAAAGGTCTTCAGAATGCCATGACTATGGCAGATGAGAAGCTGTATGAGGTGAAGAAGTACAGGAAGAAGGACGTTGTTAAGGTTAAGAATTGATAATTTATATAATAAATAAAAGGTATGATCAGGTTGCGTTGAGTGCAGCTTGATCATACCTTTTTTTGTAAAATCTATGCTCCCAGAAAAAATGTCTAAAATGTATAAATACAGAAAAAATATCTAATAATACTTGTGTGATGCATATTGCGCATGGAGGTGTTATTGAGATGAAAAGAAATGATCATAGATGGAAGCTGGTTTCAGATTCCGGCTGCAGTCTGCTCGTGCCGGATGAATCGGATGGACTGGCTGGAATAGATATAGATTATGCTGAGGTTCCGTTTACAATATCTGTTGATAACACAGATTATATAGACGAACCGGGTATAGATATAGAGAAGATGCTTGAGCATATTGCAAATTGCCGGTCAGGCGGAAGAACTAGCTGCCCATCACCCCATGCGTGGCTAGAGGCGTGGGGTGATGCGGAAAATGTTATTGCATTTACGTTGTCAGCTGCATTATCGGGAAGTTACAACAGCGCTATAGCTGCAAGACACATGGCGCTTGAGAAGAATCCCGGCAGGAATATTGCGGTGATAAATACATGCGGAGCCGGAGTATTCCCTGAACAGCTGGCAAACATCATATATGAAGGAATTGAGGACGGGGATTCGTTTGACGTCATAGTAAGCGCCGCTGACAAGGCAGTGAGGGAGATACAGGTGGTGTTTGCACTGGGGAGTCTGGACAACCTGATAAAGGCGGGCAGACTAAATAAGCTTGTGGGGTATGCGGCTCATAGATTCAATATATCCGCAATAGGTGTGGCATCACCTGGTGGACGAATTGAACTCAGACACAAATTCAGAGGTATGAAGAAGATATATGGCAAGCTGATAGACACTCTCCGGGAGACGGGATTTACAGGGGGAGAGCTTGTAATAAGCCACTGTATGAACGAGGACGGAGCAGAGAAACTGGGGCATCTTATCAAGGCTGAATGGCTTGACGCGGATGTGAGCATCGTACCTGCAAGCGGACTGTGCAGCTATTATATGGGAAAAGGTGGGATGATAATAACATATCGTGAGTAGACTGAAGTGTGGATAGATCATATAAAATACTTGGAATAGACAAAATAATGAAAAATAATTAAAAATAATGGAAGGCTGCCGCACCTTCTATTATTTTTTGTGTATTAACCTATTGACATAGTAGGTAAATGGGAATATCCTATTTTTGCGAGTCAGATATTGACTTATTGCGCCAAAAAATGGCGGATGAGGGTGATGACTGGAATGACCGTGTATTTGCGGCTGGAATGTGATCACACTCATATGTAAGGAGGATTTACAGATATGGTGATTTCTTCAAAGGGAGAATATGCCCTGAGGGTCATGGCAGACCTTGCCATAAACCACGACGGCAGATTCATTCCGTTAAAAGAAATAGTTCAGAAAGAGGAACTGTCCCAGAAGTATCTGGAGAGTATAATGCGCATGCTGTCCAAGGCAAATCTGATAGAGGCAGCCAGTGGACATGGTGGCGGCTACAGACTCAAAAAAGCCCCTGAGGAATATACACTGTGGGAGATACTTGAACTCACGGAAGGTGGACTTGCTCCGGTGGCATGCATGAAGAACAGCGCAATGACCTGTGACAGATCCGGACAGTGCTACACTTTGCCGATATGGCAGGGACTGGCGGAGTTGATACAGGATTATTTCCAGGGTAAGACACTGGCGGATATAGCCAGAAATGTGGAATGAGCAGAGTAATTTGATACAAGCAAAAAGATAATTAAAGCGGGACAATTGAATCGCCGGATATAGAAGTGATAAAGCAATTGCCGGGCTTGGTATAAAAGGAGGCAGACTGATGTCAGATAAAAAATTATTGGAAGTTAAGAATTTACATGTTGATGTTGAGGATAAACAGATCCTTCACGGTGTGAACCTGGAGATCGGCAAGGGTGAGACACATGTACTTATGGGACCTAATGGAACCGGAAAGTCAACCCTTGGATATGCACTTATGGGCAATCCTAGATATACAGTCAGAGAGGGCGAGATATGGTTTGATGGTAAGAACATCACAGAAGAGGCTGTCAATGAGCGTGCAAAGGCAGGAATATTCCTCTCATTCCAGAATCCTCTAGAGGTGCCTGGTGTGACACTCAGCTCATTTATAAGAAATGCCCTTGAGCAGAAGACCGGCAAGAGAATCCGTCTCTGGGATTTCAAGAAGGAGCTTGAGAGAACTATGGAGATCCTTCAGATGGATCCATCTTATGCGGAGAGAGACCTGAATGTGGGATTTTCAGGTGGTGAGAAGAAGAAGGCAGAGATACTTCAGCTTCTGATGCTCAAGCCATCACTGGCAATCCTTGACGAGACAGATTCAGGACTTGACGTTGATGCAGTCCGTACAGTATCAGCAGGTATCGAGGAATACCAGAAGAACTGCAAGGGAAGTCTGCTTATCATCACACACAGCACCAAGATCCTTGAGTCACTCACCGTTGACTACACACATGTCATGGTTGAGGGCAAGATCATAGAGACTGGTGACGCATCACTTGTGGACAAGATCAACGAGTCTGGATTTGCAGAGTATGAAAGGATATAGAAGATGAAGGAAAAGACATATGTAGAGGACATAGACAGAAATATATATGACTTCAAGTATGATGACAAAGATGCCTATAAGCTTAAAGCTGGTCTCACACCTGAGATAGTTGAGCAGCTTTCAAAGGAGAAACATGATCCGGCATGGATGCAGAATTTCAGACTTGAGTCTTTACAGATATACAACAATATGCAGGTTCCTGACTGGGGCCCATCCATCGAGGGACTGGATATTGACAATATAGTTACTTACGTAAGACCAAATACCAAGATGAAGGGCAGCTGGGATGAAGTTCCTGAGGATATCAAGGATACATTTGAGAGACTTGGAATCCCTCAGGCTGAGAGAAAATCCCTTGCGGGAGTTGGCGCACAGTACGACTCAGAGCTCGTATATCACAATGTCCGCCAGGAGGTTGCGGATATGGGAGTTGTGTACACTGATATGGAGAGTGCACTCACAGGTGAGTATGCAGACATGGTGCAGAAGCATTTCATGAAGCTTGTCACCCCTCATGATCACAAATTTGCAGCACTTCACGGAGCTGTGTGGTCAGGCGGTTCATTTGTATATGTGCCACCTGGAGTAAAGGTTGAGATTCCACTTCAGTCATACTTCAGACTTAATGCAGCGGGCGCGGGTCAGTTTGAGCACACACTCATCATAGTAGATGAGGGAGCAGACCTCCATTTTATAGAGGGATGTTCGGCACCGAAGTACAATGTGGCGAACCTTCACGCAGGCTGTGTGGAGTTGTTTGTCGGCAAGAACGCAAAGCTCAGATATTCAACCATAGAGAACTGGTCCAAGAACATGTACAACCTGAACACCAAGAGAGCCCGCGTTGAAGAGGGTGGAACCATCGAGTGGGTATCGGGTTCATTTGGATCACATGTGTCATACCTTTACCCGATGAGCGTGCTCAAGGGCAAGGGCGCCAGGATGGAGTTCACCGGAGTTACATTTGCCGGTAAGGGACAGAATCTTGACACAGGAGCGAAGGTAGTTCATGCGGCACCTGACACAAGCTCATATATCAACACAAAGTCTATCTCCAAGGATGGGGGTATAAGCACATTCCGTTCATCAGTTGTAGTGACAAAGGAGGCTGAGAACTCCAAGGCAGCAGTTTCCTGCCAGTCACTTATGCTTGATTCGATATCACGTTCGGACACCATACCGGCCATGGATATCAGAACCAAGAAGGTAAATGTGGGACATGAGGCACAGATAGGAAGCATCAGTGACGAGGCTGTGTTCTACCTGATGTCCAGAGGAATGAGTGAAGAAGACGCGAGAGCATGTATCGTCAGTGGATTTGCAGACAATGTATCGAAGGAGCTGCCGCTTGAGTATGCTCTTGAGATGAACAACCTCATCCGTCTTGAGATGAAGGGCAGCATAGGTTAAGGAGGTGCGGTGACATGGAGAACAATAACGAGATGAAGATCAACAAGCTCCCGGCAAAGACATGGTACTGGCTTCGCATGAACGACACAGCACTTAACTGGAATCCGGACATGGCGGGATGCAGTGTGAAGATAGATGGCGGCAAGGAAGCTGATAAGCAGGCTTCTGATTTCGATGGAATAGAGACTGGTGCAGGAAGAGATGCGGACGTACTCTTCGCACAGCAGGCAGCAGGAAGTGTACTCGTTGCGGACGAGACCAATAAAGGGCAGACAGTGCACGTGCTGATAAATGGAACCGGGGCAAATGGCAGCAGCGGTTATGCTTACGTGCAGGCAGATGCAGGTTCAGACATGACAGTCATAGAGACATTTGGCGAGAATGCGGAGGGCGGTAGCCTGGCATTCCGTACGCGTTTTAATATAGAGAAGGATGCACACATACGTCTTGTACAGATATTTATGCAGGATGAGAACACGACCATACTCAACGACGTGGGAAGTGAGTGTGCGGAGAATGGGCAGCTAGATGTGCTTCAGATATTTATCGGCAAGGGCAATCTGTACAACGGCGTGAGAACTGAGCTCATTGGTAAGCGTGCTTCAACCAACATGGATATAGGTTACCTTGGCCAGAAGAAGCAGGTCATAGATATCAACCTTGTGGTTAACCATATAGGCAAGAAGACCAACTGCAACATACAGGTGGATGGAACACTTAAGGATGCTGCGGAGAAGATATTCAGAGGTTCGATAGATTTCAAGACAGGTTCATCGGATTCGAAGGGCGCTGAGACTGAGAATGTACTGCTGCTCGGCGATGATGTGGTGAACAAGACTATACCGCTTATCCTCTGTGCAGAGGAAAATGTGGAGGGATCACATGGAGCGACCATCGGTGAGCTTGATGAGGATACACTGTTTTATTTCGCATCAAGGGGAATCGATATGGAGACAGCTGAGGACATGATGACCAAGGGCAAGATGGAGGTCCTCTACCGCAAGATCCAGGACGAGGACACAGAGAAGCTGGTGGAGAAGCAGCTTGCGGAGGTAATGGAATATGACAGACAGGAATTATAGAGAGGATTTTCCTCTGTTGAGGAATAACGATACAGCATATATAGACAATGCGGCCACAGCACAGAAGCCACAGGTGGTCATAGACGCTGAGAGAGAGTTCTACGAGAAGAGCAATGCGAATCCGCTCAGAGGCTTCTATCCACTCAGTCTTGAGGCTACAGAGAGGTATGAGAGTGCCAGAAAGGTTGTGAGAGATTTCATCCATGCGGATTCCGAGAAGGAAATAATCTTCACCAGGAATACCACAGAGAGCCTTAATCTTGTGGCATACAGCTATGCACTTAACAACCTGAAAGCCGGCGACGAGATAGCGGTCACCATCATGGAGCACCACAGCAATATGCTTCCATGGCAGATGGCAGCCAGAGCCACAGGCGCAACTCTCAGATATCTCGACTGCGAGAAGGATGGAACGCTGACTGACGAGACCATCAATGCGGGAATCAACGAGCACACAAAGCTGCTTGCTGTCGGACATGTGTCAAATGTCCTCGGATGTGTGAATCCGGTCAGAAAGATGGCTGACAGAGCACACAGCTTTGGCGCGGTTGTCGTTGTCGACGGCGCACAGAGTACACCGCATATGGCTATAGATGTGCATGAGCTGGGAGCGGACTTCTTTGCATTCTCAGGCCACAAGCTCATGGGACCTATGGGAATAGGCGTGTTATACGGAAGACAGGAACTGCTTGACGCGATGCCTCCATTCATGTCAGGCGGAGAGATGATAGATTCGGTTTCAAGAGATGGTGCGGTATACGCGGAATTGCCTCACAAGTTTGAGGCAGGTACAGTCAATGCGGCAGGAGCTGCGGGACTTGCGGCTGCTATAGGCTACATCAAAGAGGTTGGATTTGACTATATAGAAAAGAGAGAGCTGGAGCTCACGACCCGTGCTATGGAGGGACTTGCAAAGCTTCCTCACGTACATGTCATCGGTTCAGATAAGCCGGAGAACCACACCGGAATAGTGGCGTTCACCATAGACAATGTACACCCACACGATGTCAGCGAGATCATGGCTGCGGATGGAATAGATGTGAGAGCGGGACATCACTGCGCACAGCCACTGCTTGTACATCTGGGCGTGTACAACACGACAAGGGCAAGCTTTATGTTCTACAATACAGATGAAGAGGTAGATGCATTTGTGGAGAGCGTCACAAATGTGAGAAGGAGAATGGGATATGCAGAATAATATTCAAAACAGGAATTTTTATAATGAGATCCTTACAGAGCACAATATGAGACCTGAATTCAAATATGATCTTCCTGCAGCAAATGTTGTGCTGGAGGGTGTAAATCCCAACTGCGGTGATGACATCTGGCTTAAACTGAAGGTTGAGAACGGAGTCATCGAGGATGGATCATTCGTGGGAGATGGATGTGCTATATCCCAGGCGTCGGCAGATATAATGCTTGGAATGATCATAGGAAAGACCAAGGAGGAGGCCTTGAAGCTTGGACAGCTCTTTCTGAAGATGATACAGGGAGAGGCTACAGACGAGGAGATAGACCAGCTTGAGGAGGCATCAGCGCTCAAGGATATAGCGCACATGCCGGCCAGAGTAAAGTGTGCGGTCCTCGGATGGCACACCCTTGAGGAAGCACTGAAGAATATATCATAAGGGTGGATTCCTTATGATATATTCTTTATCTGCATCTTAACTATAGGCATGATATACTTCACTTGAATGTGTGAAAGCGGGCGCCGCTGGTAAGATCTATGTCGTTTGTGACATAAGGTGTACTGGTGGCGCTTTCTTTAAAATAATCCAAAAGGGATTGATACATATGAAAAAAATAAATATACAAAAAAGCAAAAAAAATAAGGGGTGTAAATGTAAGGACATTATAAAAAATGTGCTGTTGATGCTGGTGATGATAGCCATAGGGGTTGGATTGTGTCTGATAATAAAGACAACATTTACTACAGACATATTGATACCGGCCGTCATGGTGTTTTCGGTATTTTTGATATCGGTGTTCACTGACGGATATGTGTATGGAATACTGGCATCTGTAGTCAGTGTGATAATAGTGAATTTTGCATTTACATTTCCGTATTTCAAGATAGATTTCCTGATACCTGAAAATATCACATCGGCGATAATCATGATAGCCATAGCGTTTATCACCTGTGGTTTTACAAGTAAGATAAAGCATCAGGAAATGCTCAAGAAAGAAAGTGAGATGGAGAAAATGAGGGCGAACCTGCTGCGTGCAGTGTCGCATGATTTTCGAACTCCGCTTACCACCATTTACGGGGCCAGCTCGGCACTTATAGAGAGTGGCAGCGAATTTACGGATGAGCAGAAGGAGAAGATGCTCAGGGGAATACAACAGGATTCCCAGTGGCTTTATCGTATGGTTGAGAATCTGCTGTCCGTAACGAGGCTGGACGGAGACATTAATCTCATAAAGACCCCGATAGCCCTGGATGAGCTGATAGATTCGGTGCTTATCAAATTTGCAAAGAGATATCCTGATCAGGAGGTAGAAGTCGAGCTGCCCGATGAGCTGGTCATCATACCAATGGATGCAATTCTCATAGAGCAGGTTATCATCAATATCCTTGAGAATGCAGTACAGCATGCAGAGGGAATGAAGAATCTGGCATTGAATGTGAAATGCGATGGCGACAGGGTTGTGTTTGAGGTACAGGATGATGGCGATGGAATACCGGAGGATAGGTTGAAACACCTGTTTGATGGAAGCCTTCTGGGGGACAGCTCTGATGAGGTGTCCGCGGACTGCAGGCCGAGAAGAAATGCCGGAATAGGTCTGTCGGTATGTGCGACCATCATAAAAGCACATGGAGGAGATATAAGTGCATACAATTCCGCGGAAGGCGGTGCAGTATTCAGGTTTACACTGAAGATAGAGGAGGTTACGGATGAGCAATAACAAATACAAAGTCTTGATAATAGAAGATGAACAAAATATCAACAACCTGCTGGATACCTTGATGCAGGCAAATGGTTATCAGACGATCATAGCCACATCCTGCGGGAGTGGACTTATGATGTATGCGTCTCATAGGCCTGACATAGTTATACTTGATCTCGGACTCCCGGATAAGGATGGTATATCGTTCCTCACAGAGATAAGGAAGACGGATTTTACACCGGTCATAGTCCTGTCTGCTAGATCAGATGAGAAGGATAAAGTTGAGGCGTTAAATCTCGGGGCAAATGATTATGTGACCAAGCCATTTGGCTCGGAGGAGCTGGTTGCCAGGGTCAGATCTGCACTCCGCACAGTGCTTTACCAGGCACATGACAGTGAACTGCCGACAGGGAAATTCCAGACTGGGGATTTGCTCATAGACTATGAGGCCAGACGAGTGTTCATAGGGGATGAGGAGATCAAGCTGACTCAGACTGAGTACAACATAGTCGATCTTCTGTCCAGACATCCGGGCAAGATGCTTACATACAGTTTTATAGTCAAGGAGGTCTGGGGCTACAATGACATGGGAAGCACCAAGAGACTTCAGGTCAATATGGCGAATATAAGAAAGAAGTTCGGAGTGAAGCCGGGCAAGAAGAGTTTTATCATCAATGAGCTGGGCGTGGGATACAGGATGTGTGATGACAGCGAAAAACTCATTGATAGTATTTGATGGTAGATTAATAAAATAAAGTCCGCTATACTGATTTTATGAAGTATAGCGGATTTTTTATTAAATCAGGAGGAGTGTTATGAAAGGGTACAGAAAAATCATGAAGGCTGTGGCGGTCATTCTTGCATTTGCACTGATATTTTCAGGTATGAATGTTCCGGGAACTGCGCTGGCAGCTACAACGGCGGCTACGGCAAAAAACACGGTTGTAAAGAGCATCACTGTGAGCAATCTGCCAGCCGGCACACTTACGCTCAAGGCGGGAAAGTCATTTGCTCTTAAGACAAATGTGGCGGCGAAAGAGCTGAAATTCGTAACCAGCAACAGAAGGATAGCAACCGTGACAACTGCGGGAGTGATCAAAGCAGGAAATGTAAAAAATGGGACAGCTAAGATTACAATGTCGCTGAAGGCTGATCCTAAGGTAAAGAAGGTTATTACGGTAACTGCAGGACAGCCTGTCACGAGTGTAAAGCTTACTAAAAGCAAGCTGACGCTGGTAAAAGGAAAAAGTGCTGTGGTAAAGGCTTCTGTTGGAACAAGCAAGGCAAGCAATAAGAAGGTCGTATGGAAGAGCAGCAATATAAAGGTTGCTAAGGTTAATTCCAGAGGACGGATAACAGCAGCCGGAGGCGGTTCAGCAGTCATCACAGCAGTAGCTGCAGATGGTTCCGGCAAGAAGGCAAGTTGTAAGGTATCAGTCAAGGCGTATGTAACTTCTATAAAGTTCAAAAAGGGCAGCGGTAAGATGTATGTGGGAAAAACAGAACAGTTAAACCCAGTCATTGCACCGGCAGATGCAACAAACAAGAAGTGTACCTGGAAGTCTTCGAATGATAAGGTCGCTATGGTAAGTTCATCCGGACTCGTTGTGGCTGTTGGCGCTGGAACCACAGTGATTACAGCAACAACTACAGACGGAACAAAAAAGACAGTAAAATATAAGCTGACAGTTCTAAATGCTGTGAAGATTGCTTCGGCGCAGGTGGATAACAGGCAGACAATAAATGTTACATTGTCATCTGCACAGAAGCTGACAGCATCAAATTTTGCTGTTAAAGTAAAGACCACATTAAATGGCGGCATATACAACAAGAGCATTCCGATTGAAAATGTGTCTACAGGAGACAATAAAAAATACACGATCAGGTTAAACAAGGAGAACAGGCTTTCATCTTCGGACAGAATATGTGTGTACGTAAGTGGACTTATAGGAACAGGAACCGGTAAGGTGGAGACATATTATTCTGACGGAAAGTATAATAAGACATATTATGAAGCCAGAGCAATTGAGCAGAATGCGAATGTGAATACAGACGTTAATTTATCTGGCAGTGGCTACCTCAAGGTTTCTGTAAAGGACGTTCCGGCTGGAATGAGGTATACAATAGGTGGAATGCGTTCCAACTGTATTACTTTCACAGGGGAAATAACCAAGTCTGGCACATCAGTCACGACAATTACAGCAGTTGATGAGTATGGTAATACAATGACAACTATCGTAACATGGTGTGTATACAACAGCTCCGTGATATCAGCTTATTACAGCCCAAGGTATTATCGCACTCGTGGTGAAAGTGGAGCGGCTGTGCATGTAGCTGCTGATATAAATTCTGTAGCTGGTGGCTCAGGAAATTATATCTATGATATAGTTGGCAATACTTATGGTCTTGATATTTATAGTAATGGTAAATTGGAGGGTTACATCAATAAGGCTGGTACTTATAATATAAAAGTCAGGATAACGGATTCCGATAATGCCGGAGTCAGCACAACTGTAGACTGTGTGATAAATGTTGCACAGGGAATTACAGTATCGGGATATATCAGGGATGTGGCAGGAGAAGTATTGTCAAATGCATATATTATATTTACGAATAGGGACAAATCCACAGAGTATACATATTACTGTTATTCTGATGTAAAAAGAGATGGATCGTATTCTGTAGATATTGTTCCTGGGACATATGATATAGCGATATATTCGGGTTCGGACACAACATACATATATTCACAGCGGTTTACCGGAAACATTTCGGGAAGAAATTATTCGTCGGATGTAAAAAAGATATCCGTTAGATCAAAAAATAACGGATATAATATAGAGAATATCGGCACATGGTATGACGAGGATGGCAACAGCGTTGGAGCTGGTGCATACGTTTATCTGGCGCCTGGTACTTACAGACTTACAGGTCGCGGGGTTGCTTTAGCCGGAACTATAACCGCAACGATAAACCGCAAGACTTCATATGTTGTAGCAGATATTAAGACAGACTATGAGGAGATTGGTGATAGAACCTCTATAAATGCATCAGTGGGAACATACTATAGATTTGTTCCAAAGATGACGGCAGCATACTATATCTATTCAAGTTCTGGATCGGATAATAATCCATATGGACATCTTTATGATGCAGATGGAGAAGTGCTTACAATTAATGATGATGACAAGCAGGAGCATATCAGCACAGGAAATGACCACGATTTCTATATGTCATATAACTGTGAAGCAGGAAAAGTCTACTATATTAATGTTACACGAAACAGCAGTATGGTATATATAACCACAGAGTATCCTGGAAATTAAGAGGATACCCGTACGTCTTTTTATGTGGGTATGAATAATGCTCAATAGCATGTGCGAGATTGACAAGCATAATATATAATTTATAATATATGATATGGTGTATTAAAAGGTAATGTTACATAAAAAAGGAGGAAATTTATGAAAAAAGGGAACAGGTTTATGGCGGTCATTGCGGTGATCCTTGCATTTGCATTGACATTTACAGGTGTCAGCATTCCGGCAAATGCGGCGGCCACATCAACCGTCAAGAGTATCACGGTGAAGAATCTTCCAAGTAATACTCTTACACTCAAGGCGAGGAAAACATTTACACTGAAGACAAATACGACTTCAGGCAATCTGAAATTCTCAACAAGCAATAAAAAGATCGTGACAGTATCTTCTACAGGTAAGATAAAAGCAGTGAAAAAGGGTAGTGCAAATATCACGATCTCTCTCAAGTCAAATGCGAAGATCAAGAAGGTGGTGAAGGTCACAGTCGGACAGCCGGCCACAAGAGTCAAGGTGAACAAATCTGCGCTGACGATCAAGAAGGGCAGGTCGGCAGTGATAAAGGCGACAGTAGGTCCTAACACAACCAGCAATAAGAAGGTTATCTGGAAGAGTAGCAATTCCAAGATCGCAAAGGTAAGTGCTACAGGCAGGGTCACAGCGGTAAAAGGCGGAAAAGTGACTATCACAGCAGTGGCTGCTGACGGTTCAGGAAAGAAAGCAGTCTGCAAGGTAACAGTAAAGGCACCGATAACATCATTAAAATTCAGCAAAATAAGTGGAAGGCTGTATGTAGGCAAAACGATGCAGCTCAGCCCAGTTATAAAGCCGACAGATGCAACCAATAAGAAATGTGCATGGAGTTCTTCAAATGATAAGGTAGCCATGGTAAATTCTGAAGGAAAAGTATATGCGGTTGCTGCAGGAACAGCAGTGATAACAGCAAAGGCTACAGATGGCACAGGTAAGAAGGCGACATACAAAGTCACAGTTACGAAAGCGAACACCATAGCATCTGCAACTGTCAGTGACCCACAAACTGTGCAGGTTACATTATCGGGAAGTCAGAAACTTCCGGCTTCCAGTTTTGTTGTAAAGGCGAGCACGGTACTGAATGGAACATATAACTATACCATTCCATTGGACGGCGTGACGACAAAGGACAATAAAACCTACACCATAGCGCTGAGAAGAGGATGCTCATTAAGCGATTATGTGAGAGTCTGTGTCTATGTAGATGGACTGTATGGCACAGGTAAGTCAAGTATTGAGACATATTATTCCAAGGATCATTCAAATAGAAGGGTTTATATGACTTATGAACTTGAACAGAATGAGTCATTCAGCAGAGAATTTACAGTGGATCGCGCAAGAGGAATATGTAAAATTACTGTAGACAAGCTCCCTGATGGTGTGAAATATGCAATAAAAACGGATGGAAGTAACGCGATCAGTTTCAGTGGAACAGTGAGAAAGACAGGAACAACGAAAACAACAATTAAGTCTGTTGATGAGCTGGGGGATATAGTTACATACATAATCACATGGAATGTCAGCAGTTCGTCGGTGATCGCGGCGTATTATATACCTCAATACGGCATGATAGGCACGGATGATAAATATTATTCAGTAAGTGTGAAGCCTGCATCTGTCGCAGGCGGTTCAGGGAAATACACTTATAGCATAGACGGGGATGACTATGGCTTGAGTGTTGATATAACAGGAAGGGTCACAGGAAAAATTTATCAGGAGGGAACATATAACCTGAAGGTAAAGATAACGGATGACAACGATACGAAGATCAGCACCACAGTTAACTGTGAGATAAATGCTAAAAAGGCAATCAAGGTTGAGGGGTATGTCAAGGATATAAATGGAAATAACCTGAACGGGGTATCGATCAAGTTCTACAATCAGGATAAAGCAACTCCTTATAAGCTTGCGTGGAATGGTGCTACATCAAGAAATGATGGCTCATATTCGATGGATCTGTTCCCTGGTACATATGAAGTGGTAATATCCATAAGAGATGACAGCACATATCTGTATAATCAGAAATTTGACAAGTCTGAGACTGGCAGAAACTTTGTATCAGATGTATTAAAACTTACTGTAAATCCTGACAATGCCAAGTATTCTGTTGATGATATCGGAGTATGGTATGATGAATATGACAGACAATGCGGTACAAATGGGTATGTTTATCTTGTCCCAGGAACATCATATACACTTAAGGCCAAAGGAATGGGTAAGCGGGGAGTGATAACTGCAAAGGTAGACAGAAAGGCAGTTTCAGTCACAGCAAAAATGTCTGAGGATGTGATCGAGATTGGCGATAAAACCTCATTTTATGCAGAAAAAGAAGAGTTATACAAATTTGTTCCAAAAACCACGGGCACATATTACTTCTATTCAATTTCGACAGGAGATCCGTATGGATATCTGTATGATGAGAACAGAAAAATTCTGGCAGCAATGGATGATGTAAAGCACGACCTGTCAACTAATAAAAATGATTTTTGCATGAGTTATAAATGTGTTGCGGGCAAGACATATTATATATCCGTAATCAGATCCGCATGTGATGTATATATATCGACTACTAATCCGAAATCGGGTAATTAACTTTTGTGGTGATAATGTCAATATACAGTTTGTATATATATTGGAAAGTGATATAATAAGTAATATGATAGCTGTAGTTGCGTAGACGGGATATGCACATATTATAGTGAGGAGGATCATATTATGAACAAACTAATGAGAAAAGTAGTCGTGTTAATGGTTGCATTTTCCATGTTGTTTGCCGGGGCTTTTGCATCTGGCTCGACGGAGGTTCAGGCGGCCACAACTCCTGCAAAGGTGACAATAAAGAGCGCAAAGGCAAATTACTGGCATGATGAGATATTTGTGTCATGGAAGAGTGTGAAAAACGCCACAGGTTACCAGGTGGCATTTAGAAAGACGAACAGTTCTGTATACAGAAAGGTTTCGGTAAGGGGAAAAACATCAAGAACACTTCTGCTTGACACTTACAGGACATCGTACACCATAAAAGTCAGAGCGTTCAGACAGGTCAGGGTAAAAGGAAAAGTAAAAACCTATTATGGCAAATGGTCAAATATAAAGGTTGTAAAACAGAAATATACACCACCAAAGAACAACACAAGTTCCGACAGTTCTGGAAATTCCGGAAGTGGAAATGGTTCACAGGGATCGATTGGAACAGGTTCTGGAAATGATGTATGGATACCGAGAACAGGAAAGAAGTACCACAGCAGATCGACATGTAGTGGCATGAACGGACCGACAAAGGTATCAAAGAGTTATGCAGAGAGCATGGGATATACTCCTTGTAAAAAGTGTTATTAAGTATATTTATATTTAATTAGAATATTAAGAACTGGCGAAAAGCTGAGTATACGATAAGTAGATTGTATACCCGGCTTTTCGCCTTTTTATACAAAATAATAGGGAATTTTGCGAGATTGACAAAAAAATGCGCATAATTCATAATTGTGATATGGTGTATTAAAAAGGAAAGGTTATGTTTTAAGGAAAAAGGAGGAACTTTATGAAAAGAAGTAACAGGTTTATGGCGGTCATTGCGGTGATCCTTGCATTTGCATTGACATTTACAGGTGTCAGCATTCCGGCAAATGCGGCGGCCACATCAACCGTCAAGAGTATCACGGTGAAGAATCTTCCAAGTAATACTCTTACACTCAAGGCGAGGAAAACATTTACACTGAAGACAAATACGACTTCAGGCAATCTGAAATTCTCAACAAGCAATAAAAAGATCGTGACAGTATCTTCTACAGGTAAGATAAAAGCAGTGAAAAAGGGTAGTGCAAATATCACGATCTCTCTCAAGTCAAATGCGAAGATCAAGAAGGTGGTGAAGGTCACAGTCGGACAGCCGGCCACAAGAGTCAAGGTGAACAAATCTGCGCTGACGATCAAGAAGGGCAGGTCGGCAGTGATAAAGGCGACAGTAGGTCCTAACACAACCAGCAATAAGAAGGTTATCTGGAAAAGCAGCAATTCCAAGATCGCAAAGGTAAGCGTATCAGGCAGGGTCACAGCAGTAAGAGGCGGTAGAGCGACGATCACAGCGATTGCTGCTGATGGTTCAGGAAAGAAAGCGATCTGCAGGGTGACTGTAAGGGCCTCAGTATCATCGATAAGTTTCAGCAAAACAAATGGAAAGATGTATGTTGGCAGAACGATGCAGCTAAGCCCGGTGATAAAGCCGGCAGATGCAACAAATAAAAAATGTGCATGGAGTTCTTCAAATGATAAGGTAGCAGTGGTAAATTCTGCAGGAAATGTATATGCAGCTGCTACAGGAACAGCGGTGATAACAGCGAAGGCTACAGATGGCACCGGCAAGAAGGCTTCGTACAAAATAACGGTCGAAAAACCAGTCACAATTGTATCGGCAATGATGAGTAACCCTCGTACAGTTAAACTTACGCTGTCATCTGAACAGAAACTGACGTCCTCAAGTTTTTCAATCAAGGCGAGTACAGTGATGAATGGTAATTATAATTACAATATTCCATTTGACAGTGTTACAACAAAAGACAATAAGAACTATACGATTGCACTGAGAAGAGGCTATACATTGTCAAGAAAGGCAAGAATCTGCATATATATAAAGGGACTTACGGGTACAGGTAATTCTAAAATTGAGACATATTATTCTGGAGACGTGAATAATAGAACGATTTATGTATCCTATAAGTGTGAGCAGAATGTTGGTATGAATAAGACTCTGGATGTAAATAGCATTGAAGGTTATAAGGGCATATGTGTGATCAATGTAGTGGGCCTCCCTGCCGGCGTGAAATACAAGGTGGATCCAGGAGATGCCAATAAGGTTTATTTCAGTGGAAAACCGACTAAGGCGGGAACGACTGTGACAACTGTTAAAGCAGTCGATGAACTGGGAAATGTGGACACTTATGAAATTTCATGGAATATATACAGCCAGACAACGATTGCAGGAAATTATGAACCAGTATTTAAAATTATGGGACGTAACAGCCATATCTGTAGGATCAACAATAGTATTGCAGCTGTGGCTGGCGGTTCCGGAAGTTATACATACAGTTTTGTCGGAGAAAGTTATAATCTCAGCATTGATTCAAAAGGAAAAATAACCGGTAAATTAGAAGAAGAAGGTACATATAATCTCAAAGTAAAAATAACAGATGCCAACAACGAAAAAATAAGTACCATAGTTGGTTGTGTGATAAAAACTATACTTGGATCAACTCTTATGGGGTATGTCAGAGATAAAAATGGCAATATACTGGATGGGGCAAGTGTTATTATCATAAACAAAGATAATTCAGTCCAATACGAACTTAACAGTGAATTTGCTACAGTAGATCGTAATGGACAATATTATATGTCAATTATTCCTGGAACATATGATGTGAAAATTAAAATTGGGGACGATGTGACTTATATCGGCAATCGTACATTTGGCGTTGGGGAGAATAAAGTGGATCTTGCGGCGGATGTAACAAAGATTGCGGTCAAATCTAACAATGAAAAGTGCACGGTTGACGATCTGGGCAGATGGACAGATGAATATGGTAGAATATGTGGCTGGAACGGATATGTGTATCTTGTTCCTGGAACATATGAGCTGACAGCGGAAGGTTCAGGTAAGCGTGGTGTGATATCAGCAAAAGTGACCAGTAAGACGACTACGTTAACTGCGGATGTGAATGAATTTGCTATTGACTTTGGCAATTTTAACGATGTATATGCAGAAGTTGGAATGTATTACAGGTATGTGCCAAAGAAAACAGGAACATATTATTTTTATTCTGTTTCATACGGTGATCCAAAGGGATACTTATATGATGAGAACAAAAATCTGCTCATGGAAGTGGACGATGCAGAGCATAGCAAGACAACAAATAAAAAAGATTTTTACATGAGCTATAACTGTGAAGCTGGAAAGTCATATTACATAAAAGTAAGCGGTAGTTCGGTTGATGTGTATGTAAGAGATTGTGATCCTAATGCAGAGGATTAACGGCTGGATATGTGCTTTATAAAGGAGTGGAGATGATATTTTTTACATCTTCACTCTTTTTTTAAACAATAAAAGCACATAATCCCTATTGACATAGTAGGAAATAAGTTGTATACTCCAACATGTTGATAGATAATTACTACATATCAGATAGGATATATGTGGATTGATGATGAAATCCATTGAACAGAGCGAGGTTCAATAGACAGGAGGTGGACACATGCAACAGGTGTTGTGCTTTGGAGATTCCAATACATGGGGATACAATCCTGAGAATGGTGAGAGATTTCCCTGGGGGATCAGATGGACCAGTATATTGCAGCAGAAGCTGGCAAATAAAGATATAAGGATCATAGAGGAAGGTCTCTGTGGAAGAACAACAGTGTTCGAGGATCCACTGAGACAGGGAAGAAAGGGCGTGTCGCTGTTCCCTACTCTGCTGGAGACACACAAACCGGAGAATATAGTGATCATGCTTGGAACAAATGACTGTAAGACAGTGTTCTCGGCATCGCCGGATGTGATAGGCAAGGGAATACGGAGACTGCTCATTCAGGCAAAACAGTATTCAGCGGACAGCAGGATACTTCTCGTATCGCCGATACATTTGGGCGAGCAGGTGTGGAAGGATGAATTTGATCCTGAGTTCTCACCGGAATCCGTTGAGGTGTCAAGAAAACTCACAGATGTGTACAGGAAGATAGCCGATGAGTTTGGTGTGGAATTCCTGGCGGCATCATCCGTGGCGGACAGCAGCGAGGCAGATCAGGAACACATGAATCCTGAGGGCCATGCAGCACTGGCAGGAGCAATAGAGGAAAAGATTTATCAGATGGCCTGTTAAGAATTATATAGAAAATAATGTACAGTATATAAAGATAGTAAAGAATCAAGAAAGAACATAGAGACTTCAAAAAAGTAAAAAAAGAAAGGAAACAAAATCATGGCAAAGATAGCATCACAGTTAACAGAACTTATAGGAAACACTCCACTTCTGGAGCTCACAAATTATGAGAAGGAGCTTGGACTCAAGGCACACATCGTTGCAAAGCTTGAGTATTTCAACCCACTTGGCTCAGTAAAGGATCGTGTGGCAGCAGCCATGATCGAGCAGGGAATCAAGGATGGTCTCATCAACCAGGAGACAGTCATCATTGAGCCTACATCAGGAAATACAGGAATCGGACTTGCATTTGTATCAGCGGCAAAGGGCCTTCACCTGATACTTACAATGCCGGACACCATGAGTGTTGAGCGTAGAAAGATTGTTTCAGCTCTCGGTGCTGAGATCGTATTAACACCTGGAAGAGAAGGAATGAAGGGAGCCATCGCCAAGGCAAATGAGCTCAAGGAGCAGTATGGAAATGCATTCATCCCACAGCAGTTTGAGAACAAGGCAAATCCTGCTATCCACAAGAAGACAACGGCGGAGGAGATCTGGAGAGATACAGACGGAAAGGTTGATGCATTTGTATCAGCAGTAGGAACAGGCGGAACAGCTACAGGAACAGGAAGCGGACTCAAGGAGCACAATCCAAATGTCAAGCTGATTGCAGTTGAGCCTGCTGATTCACCGGTTCTCTCAGGCGGAGCACCTGGCCCACACAAGATCCAGGGAATCGGAGCAGGATTCGTACCTGGCGTCATGGATCTGAGCATCGTGGACGAGATCATCAGGATCCAGAACGATGACGCATTTGACACAGCGAGAAAAATAGCAAAGACAGATGGTGTATTGGTTGGAATATCCGCAGGTGCGGCACTCTATGCGGCAACTGAGCTTGCAAAGAGACCAGAGTACGAGGGCAAGACTATTGTGGTTCTTTTCCCGGATACAGGAGAGAGATACCTCTCAACATCACTGTTTAACCTGTAGACCGCAATAATTGCCTAAAGGTTGTGAACGGTATACAGTATTTGACATATCCAGTCGGGAGCGCTTTCGCTCGACTCAGTCTGCAGCGGTACTAAGGTGCCGCCTAAGGCGCCACCTAAGGACCGGCGACTTCGAATGTCCCTCCTTGGATGATGTCAAAACTGTATAGCAGAAGTTAATATCGTTGCAGCAATTATTGCTCATTGGATGAATTGACCTATTTATGAGAAAGAGAAAAGATATGAGACTTGGGAAAAGAGTATTGCTTCTGTCCATGGCGGCGGTGCTGGCGATAGGTGCTGCCGGCTGTGGTGGGAAGAAGGACGGTGTTATCACAATTACAAATGTTTCGTATGACCCGACGAGGGAACTGTATGAGCAATACAACGACATGTTCGAACAGTATTACAAGGAGCAGTACGGACAGGACATCAAGATCATCCAGTCTCATGGAGGCTCCGGCTCACAGGCGAGATCGGTGGTGGAGGGCTGTAATGCAGATGTTGTCACATTGGCACTTGAGCATGACATTGACCTCATATCGGCAAATGGTCTGATAGATTCAGGCTGGATAGATGAATTTGACAAGGATTCAGCACCCTACACATCTACTATCGTGTTCCTGGTGAGAAAGGGAAATGCTAAGGATATAAAGGACTGGGACGATCTGGTGAAGGACGATGTGGAAGTCATAACACCTGATCCGAAGAGTAGCGGCGGAGCCTGTTGGAATTTCCTTGCGGCTCTTGCCTATGCCAGAACTACATACAGCGATGAAGCTGATATATGGCAGTTTATGAAGAAGCTTTATCAGAATGTGTCGGTCATGGATTCGGGAGCCAGAGGTTCGACGACCACATTTGTGGAGAATGGCAAGGGTGATGTGCTTATAGCCTGGGAGAATGAGGCGATAGCAACCCTGAAGGAATATCCGGAGGATTACGAGATAGTTAATCCGTCGGTGAGTATACTGGCTCAGCCGAGTGTGGCGGTTGTCGATGACAACGCAAAGCACAATGGAACAGAGGAGGTCAGCACAGAGTATCTGAAGTACCTGTACAGCGATGACGCTCAGAGGCTTGAGGCTGAGAGCGGCTATCGCCCGACAAATGAGAAGATACTTGCAGAGTATGCAGACGTATTTGATCTGGACATCAAGCAGTGGACCATCGATGATTTCGGAGGCTGGGACAAGGCTTATGAGGATTTCTTCGATGACGGAGCAAAGTTTGATGAAATTTATGATTATTAAAATGGATTGGAAGACGAGATGGCAGCAGAGGAAAATGGCAAGAAGGATAAACTTAATAACGCAAAGAAGACCAGAGTTATCCCGGGATATCATCTGACGCTTGGAATAGTCATTGCCATGCTGTCGCTGATAGTTCTGATCCCGCTGGCATCGGTGCTGGTGTCATCGCTCAAGCTCTCACCGGGTGAATTCTGGCATCTGCTTCTGAAGAAGAATGTGCTGAATGCATTTAAGACCAGCATCGGCTGTTCGTTCATAGCGGCGATAGTCAACACGGTGTTTGGTCTGATAATAGCGTGGACACTGGTCAAATACGATTTTCCCGGCAAGAAGATACTGGACGGATTCATAGAGCTTCCGTTCTGTCTGCCAACGGCGGTTGCCGGTATCACACTGTCGAGACTTTACAGTGAGGATGGATTTCTTGGAAAACCGCTTGCGGCTCTTGGAATAGACGTTGCATACACGAAGATCGGACTTACCATCGCCCTCGTATTCGTTGGAATACCATTTGTCATAAGGGCGGTGCAGCCGATACTTGAGAAGATGGACAATCAGTACGAGGAGGCGGCTTACATGCTGGGAGCCACACCGAGAAGAACATTCTTCAAGGTCATACTTCCAGAGCTCAGACCGGCACTGCTGACCGGATTCGGATTGGCATTTGCCAGAGGAATCGGAGAGTACGGCAGTGTCATCTACATATCGGGCAACAGCGCAAAGGAGCAGACGCAGGTCATATCATACGTGATCATGCAGAAGCTCAGCTACATAGACTATGCCAGCGCAACAGCCATAGCACTGGTGATGCTGGTAATATCATTTGTACTGTTGTTCGCGATCAACATAGTACAGCTGAGACAGTCCAGAAGGACTAACTTACTTTAATTTAGAAAAAGGAGGAAACACAATGAGCGAACAGGAAAAGCTGCAGCGCGGCAAGCGCAGGACAAAGATAATACTGATAACCGTGACGGTGCTTTTCATAGTGCTCATGCTTGTTGTTCCACTTATATCGGTGATAACAAGTGCGCTGAAGGAGGGCTTTAAGTTCTACCTGCAGTCCATCACGACAGAGTACGTGATAAGTGCACTTGGTGTCACACTTATTGCCACAGTCATAGCTGTGGTGGTAAACACATTTTTCGGAATATGTGCGGCATGGCTGCTGACGAAGTTCTCCTTCAAAGGCAAGCAGGTGCTGGCGACACTGATAGACATTCCGTTTTCCATATCACCTGTCATCGTAGGTCTTGCCTACCTCATGACATTTGGAAGACTCGGATGGACGTATCCGGCGATCAGATGGATCAATGATATGCTGGGGACAAACATCAGGATAACATTTGCAGTTCCGGGCGTTGTGCTTGCTACCATATTCGTGACATTCCCATTTGTGTCAAGGGAGCTTATCCCGGTGCTGAACGCGCAGGGTAAGGACGAGGAGGAGGCTGCGGCGCTCATGGGAGCGAAAGGCTTCACGATATTCAGAAGGATAACACTTCCCCAGATGAAATGGGGACTCATATACGGAATCATCCTCTGTACCGCCAGAGCACTCGGCGAGTTCGGTGCGGTAAATGCACTGTCCAAGACAAGGGGCGGGACATTTACACTTCCACTTGAGATAGACGCATTGTACATGTCGGGAACGGAGGAATCCATCACAGCGGCATTTGCAGTATCATCCATACTGGTGATCATAGCGGTCATCATATTGTTCCTGAGAAATCTGCTTGAGTACAGAGCGAAGAGGAAACGCGCTTATGAACGAAGTTCATAACTCTCATGCGCGTGACGACCTGCCGCTGAGCGGAGGCGAGGGGGCGATACCCGAGAAAGGGCGAGGTAAGGTAATTAATAATAAGGAGGCTGACGACATGTACGTCGAGATGAAAAATATATACAAAAAATATGGAGACTTCCTGGCGTCCAACAATGTCAGTTTCGGTGTGGAGAAAGGCAAGCTGGTGGCACTTCTGGGACCGTCGGGAAGCGGAAAGACGACACTTCTCCGAATGATAGCCGGACTTGAAAATCCAAATTCCGGTGACATATACATAGACGGCAGGCGTGTAAATGATATACCGGCTGCGAAGAGAGGAATAGGATTTGTATTTCAGAATTATGCACTGTTCCGTTACATGACGGTATTTGACAATGTGGCATTCGGATTGGAACTCATGAAGGTTCCAAAGAGGGAGATCAAGAAGAGAGTTATGGAGCTTCTGGAGCTTACAGGGCTGTCAGGTATGGAGAAGAGATATCCGAATCAGCTCTCAGGCGGACAACGGCAGAGAGTGGCATTTGCCAGGGCGCTGGCACCGAATCCACAGGTGTTGCTGCTGGACGAGCCATTTGCCGCGATAGATGCAAAGGTCAGGACGGAGCTTAGAACCTGGCTCAAGGAGATGGTTGAAAAGCTTGGCATAACGAGCATATTTGTCACTCACGATCAGGATGAGGCTGTGGAGGTTGCGGATGAGATCATCATCACCAACCACGGACAGATAGAGCAGATGGGATCGCCGATGGAGATATACAAGACGCCGTCCACACCGTTTGTGGCACAGTTCATCGGAAGGTCAACTGTTGTGGAGGACTACGAGAAGCTCAAGGGTTTTGACAGGGTGCCGGGAGCGGACAGAGCGGTCATCAGACCGGAGTTCGTCAAGATATCCAAGAGCGGCAGGCTGGATCAGTACCAGAGTGCGGCGGAGTCGGGGATAGTCAAGGATGTGCTGTTCCGCGGAAGCCATCTGGACGTCACGGTGGATGTCAATGGAGTGGAGATCGTCGCCGAGAGATCCATGGAGAAGGATGTCGTAAAGCCGGGGGAGCAGGTCCACGTTCTCATCTACAGGCTGTATGTATTTGATGAGAATCAGACATATCTGCTGGAGAACAAGGCAATGCAGGATAACGATGTATTCTACATCTAATTATAAAAGTGATTGGAGAGAAAATATGGGTATTGCAAACAGGAAAATACTTCATACGGACATTTTGATAATCGGTGGTGGTACGGCTGGCTGCTATGCAGCGCTGACTGTCAGAGAACATTCTGATTATTCCGTCATCATCGCCGAGAAGGCAAATATAAAGAGAAGTGGATGTCTGGCGGCAGGTGTGAACGCCATCAACGCATACATAGTGAATGGCAGGAAGCCTGAGGACTATGTGGACTACTGCAGGACAGACGCTGACGGGATCGTCAGAGAAGATCTTTTGCTTTCTATGTCACAGGGGCTGAACCGTGTAACAGACAAGATGGAGAAGCTGGGGCTGGTTATCCTCAAGGATGAGAATGGAGAGTATGTTGCAAGAGGCAACAGAAATATAAAGATAAATGGCGAGAACATGAAGCCACTGCTTGCAAAGGCGGTGGAGGAGCTTGACAACTGTCAGATACTGAACAGAGTCAACATCACGGACTATATTGTGGAGGACAATCAGATCCTCGGGGCATTTGGATTCTCCATAGAGGATAATACAGCCTACGAGATCAGAGCAAAGAAAGTGCTCTGTGCTACAGGCGGTGCGGCGGGACTTTACAGACCGAACAATCCGGGATTTTCGAGACATAAGATGTGGTATCCGCCGTTCAACACCGGAGCGGGATATGCAATGGGAATAAATGCCGGAGCGGAGATGACCACATTTGAGATGAGATTTATAGCACTCAGATGTAAGGACACAATAGCACCTACGGGAACCATAGCCCAGGGTGTCGGTGCAAAGCAGGTCAACTCACTCGGCGAGGTATACGAGAACAAATACGGACTCACCACATCCCAGAGAGTGTACGGAACGGTGAGAGAGAATATAGAAGGCAGAGGTCCATGCTATCTGAGAACCGAGGGCATCACCCCAGCGCAGGATGACTCACTGAAGAGGGCATACCTCAACATGGCTCCGAGCCAGACTCTCAAATGGCTTGAGTCCGGCAAGAATCCGAGTGAGCAGAATGTGGAGATAGAGGGCACAGAGCCTTATATAGTCGGCGGTCACACCGCAAGCGGTTACTGGGTGGACAACGACAGAGAGTCCACAATACGCGGACTGTTCGCAGCCGGAGATGTGGCGGGCGGATGTCCACAGAAGTATGTGACCGGTGCGATGGTTGAGGGAGAGATAGCAGCCATTGCCATGGTAAAGCAGCTTGACGAGGGATACCTTGATCCTGAGCTTGACGAGGAGGCTGCATTTGACAGAAAGATAGAAGAGTACGATCATTTCCTCGACACTGACGAGAAGATGTTCACGTATGAGGCGATAGAGGAGGCCATGCAGAAGGTCATGGACAACTACGCCGGAGGAATATCTACACATTACCAGTTCAACGAGAAACAGCTTGAGCTGGCAAAGGAGAAGATAGAGCAGCTCCAGAAGCTTGTATGGCACATAAGTGCCCACGACATGCACGAGCTCATGTTTGTGTATGAGGTGAAGGAGAGACTCACAGTTGCACTCTCCGTAATCGCACACCTGAAGGACAGGAAGGAGACGAGATGGCACAGCTTTGCTGAGAACCTGGACTATCCGGAGAAGAGTAAAGACTGGGAGATATTTGTCAACTCCAAGATGGTGGACGGCGAGCTTAAGATGATACATCGTGAGTTAGGCAATATGTGCCAGGTTCCCGCAGGGAATATGGCATGCAGCGTCAGCCCCTCGCCGGAGGCGACTTCAAATGGGCTGATGTTCCAAGGAAAGGGGGAAGCATATGAGCATAGTGATAAATAAAGAGCTTTGCAAAAACTGCGGCAAATGTGCAAATGTCTGCCCGGGTTCCCTCATAAAGAGAGATGAGGATGGACAGATATTCATGAAATACCCAAAGGATTGCTGGGGATGCTCATCCTGTATCAAGGAGTGTGCATTTGACGCCATCTCACTGTATCTCGGAGCAGACATCGGCGGAATGGGAAGCCAGATGTCGGTGGAGAACAAGGGAGATCTGCTTCTGTGGAATATCCGCAAGATGGATGGCACCACAGACCAGATAGTGATAGACAAGAAGGAAGCTAATAAATATTAAAAGATAAAAGAAGAAAGGTTGGTATAGATATGGGTACATTATCACATCTTGACGAACTGGAGGCAGAGGCGATATACATCATCCGCGAAGTTGCTGCGGAGTGTGAGAAGCCGGTTATGCTTTATTCCATAGGAAAGGACAGCTCGGTAATGCTTCATCTGGCACTCAAGGCATTCTATCCTGAGAAGCCGCCATTTCCATTCTTGCATGTAAATACAACATGGAAGTTCAAGGAAATGATCGAGTTCAGAGACAAGACAGCGAAGAAATACGGACTTGACATGATCGAGTACATCAACGAGGAGGGTGTCAAGAAGGGCATCAACCCATTTGACCACGGCTCAGCATACACAGATATCATGAAGACACAGGCGCTCAAGCAGGCGCTTGACAAATACGGCTTCACCGCAGCATTTGGCGGCGGACGCAGAGACGAGGAGAAGTCCCGTGCGAAGGAGAGAATTCTCTCATTCAGAAATGCTCAGCATGCCTGGGATCCAAAGAACCAGAGACCGGAGATGTGGAAGCTGTTTAACACCAAGATCCAGAAGGGCGAGGAGGTCAGAGTATTCCCACTTTCCAACTGGACAGAGGCTGATATATGGGAGTACATAGAGCGTGAGAACATAGAGATCCCGTCACTGTACTTTGCAAAGGAGAGACCTGTTGTATACCGTGACGGCAATATCATCATGGTCGATGATGACAGAATGAAACTCAGACCTGGTGAGAAGATAGAGTACAAGAGTGTTCGTTTCAGAACTCTCGGATGCTATCCGCTGACAGGCGGCGTGGAGTCCACAGCGGACACACTCCCTGAGATTATCGAGGAGACGCTCAGTGCGGTATCCTCAGAGAGAACCACCAGAGTTATTGACAACGAGGCAGCAGGCAGCATGGAGCGTAGAAAGAGGGAGGGATACTTCTAAGATGAGCGGATTACTTAAATTTATAACATGCGGAAGTGTAGATGACGGAAAGTCAACACTTATAGGACATATATTATACGATTCAAAGCTTTTATATGCAGATCAGGAGAAGGCTCTGGAGCTTGATTCCAAGGTAGGAAGCCGTGGCGGTGCCATCGACTATTCACTTCTTCTGGACGGACTGATGGCAGAGCGTGAGCAGGGTATTACCATCGATGTTGCATACAGATATTTTACAACAGACAAGAGAAGCTTCATCGTGGCGGATACACCGGGGCATGAGGAGTACACAAGAAATATGGCGGTTGGAGCATCATTTGCCGACTTGGCAGTCATACTCATCGATGCAAAGCAGGGCGTGCTGGTGCAGACCAGAAGACACGCAAGGATCTGCGCGCTGATGGGAATCAGATACTTTGTATTTGCAGTAAATAAGATGGATCTTGTCGGATACGATGAGAAGCGTTTCAACGAGATAGTTGAGCAGATAAATGAGCTGTCATCCGAGCTTGGCCTGCCAAATATCACTATCATCCCTGTGTCAGCAACAGAGGGTGACAATGTGACAAAGAAGTCAGAGAACATTCCTTGGTATAAGGGACCAGCACTCCTTACATACCTTGAGGATATAGATATTGCAGAGGACAATACTGAGGCAGGATTCTATATGCCTGTTCAGAGAGTGTGCCGTCCTGACCACACCTTCAGAGGTTTCCAAGGTCAGATCGAGGATGGTGAGATCCACGTTGGAGACGAGATCAACACACTCCCAAGCAACGAGACTGCAAAGGTCAAGAGCATCCATGTGGGATTTGACACAGTTGACTCAGCCCAGAAGGGACAGCCTGTAACGATTCAGCTTGACCGTGAGGTTGATGTGTCAAGAGGATGTGTGCTCACAGTTGATTCAGGTGCAAAGGTTGCATCTTCGATCACCGCAACACTCCTCTGGATGGATGACGATGAGCTGTACAATGGCAAGAACTTCTTTGTGAAGCTCGGAACAAAAATGATCCCTGGTACAGTTACACATATCGATTACACCATAGATGTAAATACAGGTGAGCAGAAATCAGCGGACACCCTTTCCAAGAATGGTATTGCAGTCTGCAGGATCGCATTTGCCGACAGGATAGTGGTAGACGAGTTCAAGAAACACAAGACTCTCGGAGAACTCATACTCATCGATCGTGTAACAGACATGACAAGTGCCTGCGGTGTTGTCGAGGAGGTTCACACTGAGGAGACCGGACTTTACGAGGGACGCATAGACAGAAATGTGCGTGCAGCGATCAAGGGTCAGAAGGCAATCATTGTTCCATTTGCAGCAGGCAATGTCACAAGAGATTTCGTTGAGTCGGTGGAGAAGAAGCTCAGCATCGACGGACGTCACACATACCTGTACGCTCCAGATATCCGCGAGGATGTAAATGCTGTATTAAAGCATCTTCATCATGCCGGAATCATCGTGCTTCTCTTCGCAAGCGAGCAGCAGATCGCAGGAATCAAGGTAGAAGGCGCCGAGGTTTACAATGGCGACTGGAATGCTGACGGCGAGCTTGACGCAGACGAGATAGCAGATGAGATCCGCAAGGAGTCTGTATACGACGCGGCCCAGGTTCACGATGGAAACTACATCTAAAAAAGATCACGTAGTAATATAATAATAAAGCGAAGGACGGAGGTGTTTTATGCCTTCGTCCTTCGCTTTTGTATAGAAAGTAGTAATATGAAATATTTATTTGTCAGGACCTTTAAGTCTGGCTATTTCTGCCCTTAATTCGGCAAGCTCGTTGTCCTTGTCGGCGAGCTTCTTGTCTTTGTCGGCAATCTCCTTATCCATCTCAGCCATACGTTTTTCCATCCTGGCTTTCTCTTCCTGAAAAACATCCACAAATGTAATAATCGACTGTTCCACCATATCCGTAACCTCCTCGGTCTCTTCAAACTGGGAATATAGGCGAGTATAAAGCATCTGAGTAAATCTGTATAGTTGTGCTCCATCCTCAGCTGTTATATTCCCAAGTTCCACGTGCTTGTCTATGCTACCCATTATATCTGTTTTGATGAGGCTTTTCAATGAGGCTATATTCTTTGGTGTACGTGCTTTCTTATTCCTCAGCTTTTCGCGGAGTTTCAGAATGTAGAATGGAATCAGGATGATCATTTTCCTGTCGTTTATTTCCTTTACGGAGCAGGACGTGAGTTTTGTAACAGGGACGTTATAGATTATGTTCTGGGTATGCCCGAATCCCACCTGCAACGAATATGTATCAGGTACTGATTTTGGTACATTGCTCAGATATATCACACAGGGTTCAGGAAAATGAATTCGATATACCTGACAGCCCTCTTCGTCCTGCAGTATCTCCTTAGTCTGATCTGCATATCCCGCTCCATATGAAAATACACGGAATACAATAGAATCATCCTTTTTCATCTGCGCTTCCATATGATATGCATCGGAATTGTTGATTACGAGTATGGTGTCGGCCAGAGTTGTGGTCATAGAATTCTGATTATCGTGAACATTTTCAGTCCAGTGATAAGATACTGTTGAGTTTTCCGGATCGTAAAACATGTTGAACAGGCCGTTAATCATGTTGATCACAGCTTTCGAGGACAGCGTGAGAATCTTCTTGAAGATGCTGTCATAAAGTTTTCTTGTTGTTGGCAAGAGTGTTCCTCCTTAGTATTTTATCCGGCCGGTAGGCACACTTTAGACCATTCAAATCGCTGTGTCAATAGGTTTTGGCAAATGCGTTTATAAAGCGCAGAGTGACGCTGTGAGTGGAAAAATAAGGGGGAAATGGGAGGTGATTTTACTATTTGTATAGTAGACGAGGGAATATGTTTTGCTCTTGTTTTGTTTGCTTCACATCCTCCATTGTGCCCCAACATACTCTGTGTTAAAATTGTTCATGGGACTAGGCACCAATGGTACGAGGTGCTGCGACTGGGAGACCGCCATGAAGCGGGCTGATGAATATATGTACAGGCAGAAGAGCGAACATAAGCATTGCTGTGTGTGATTTATCAGAACATATATGCTATTAGTTGGTGAGGAAAGAAATGAGTTCTACATTAAAACAAAATAAATATGAAATTGATATGTGCAACGGGACGATCATGGATAAGCTGATCTCATTTTCGCTCCCGCTTATGCTCTCGGGTATTCTGCAGCTGATGTTCAATGCGGTGGATATCATTGTTGTAGGGAAGTTCAGTGGTAACGAGTCGCTGGCGGCGGTCGGTTCAACCACAGCACTTATCAATGTATTCACCAATTTGTTCATAGGGATATCCCTTGGGGCAAATGTGCTTGCGGCAAGGCTTTATGCCGCAGGAAAAGATAAAGAAATGTCAGAGACAGTACATACCGCGATCGCGCTGGCGCTGGTCAGCGGTATTATTATGGCCTTTGTCGGGTGGATTTGCGCAAAACCGGCGCTTGAGCTTATGGATACTCCGGGGGATGTCATCGGACTTTCTTCTTTATATATGAGGATATATTTCCTGGGAATGCCATTTTTCATGCTGTACAATTACGGCGCTGCCATACTCAGGGCGGTGGGAGATACCAAAAGACCACTCCTTTTTCTGGTTATATCCGGAATTGCAAATACAGGCCTTAACCTGTGTTTTGTGATCATTTTCAAGCTTGGAGTTGCGGGGGTCGCAATCGGAACAGTCATCTCACAGCTGATATCCTGCGTGCTCGTCCTCCGCTGCCTGTGCAGGTCAGAAACGAGCTATCAGCTTAGATTTTCAAAGCTTACCATCAAGGGTGCATATGTAAAGCAGATCTTTTCGGTCGGAGTTCCGGCTGGAATCCAGAGCACGGTCATCAACTTCTCAAATGTACTGCTGCAGTCGTCAGTCAACTCGTTTGGCTCGGTTGCCATGGCGGGCTACACGTCGGCAAATAATATATTTGGCTTTCTGTATGTGACGGTGAATGCTGTAACGCAGGCGTGCATGAGTTTTACGAGCCAGAACTATGGTGTCGGCAAATGGAAACGTATGGAGAGAGTTCTGATCGACTGTCTGATATTGTCATTTGCGGCAATGATGGTTCTGGGCAATGGAGCGTATTTCTTTGGACCGCAGCTGCTGCATATATATACGAGCAGCGACGCGGTTATAAAGTGCGGAATGGAGATTCTGCTGTATACGACAGTCACATATTTCCTGTGCGGATTTATGGACTTGTTCCCGGGGGCGCTTCGTGGGATGGGACATTCCGGAGTTCCGATGCTCCTCTCGATCATAGGAACGGTGGGAACCCGAATCGTGTGGATATACTGGATTTTCCCGAGACACAGATCCCTGGCGGTTCTGTTCATCTCATATCCGGCGTCCTGGATCATAACCCTTGCTATGCAGATAGTATGTTATTTCTATGTGAGGAAGATGCTGTATAAGAAAATTGCAAATAAGAAATGAGTGAAAACGTATGGGGAAGCTGCCAGAGAAATGGGGGGTGATCCATACGTTTTTTATTTGCTGTTGTTTAAGAAGATAGAGATGTCGTATAAGAATAGACTTATCTGTCTTGCAAAATAAAGTAAATAAAAATTGACATAATCAATTAAAATGAATAATATTATTTACATAAGGAGATGATATTATGCCGAAAAAGTCATTGGTATTATTACCGGAGACAGAGAGAATACTAGAACAGATGGGACAGCAGATAAAGTATGCCAGACTTAGAAGAAAGCTGCCTGCAGAGCTTGTTGCTGAGCGGGCGGGTATCAGCAGAGCCACATTGGTGTCTATAGAAAAAGGTGCATCTTCGGTGGCGATTGGATGCTATGCAGCCGTGTTACATGCGCTTAACTATATGGATAAGGATCTGTTGCTAGTTGCAAAGGATGATGAACTTGGAAGAAAATTGCAGGATTTGGATCTGCATGTGAAGAAACGGGTGTCGAGGAAATGAATTAAAATAAGCAATGCGCCCCTCGCCACTGACGTGGCTCGTGAGGAGGGGCTGCATGAACGAAGTTCATATTTAATCAGCCCCGACGACCTGCCGCCGAGCGAAGGCGAGGGGGCATTACCAGAGAATGGCATGCGCCGTGGAAGACGGACGGAATTATAAAATAAGCCATGCTCCCCTCGCTGCTAACGCAGCTCGTGGAATGGCATGCGCCATATAGATAACAAAAAAACACCAGTTGATTGTGAGCAAGCTCCCATCAACTGGCATTTTTTTATTATCTGCATTGCTTATTTTATAATTCCTATTGACATAGTAGGGTATAAGAGCTATAATCCTATCATGTTCGTAGGAATTATAGGATTTATTATTTAGTGAGGCATAGAAAATCATGAGATTTAATACAGCATTATTACACAGCGCAAAGCTTGGTGATGAGAATACAGGCGCCACACTTACACCGATCTATCAATCCAGTGCATTCTATCAGCCTTCGGCGGAGCAGCATGAGAAGCTCTTCCACAACAAGGCGACGGGGTATTCTTACACAAGGATCAACAACCCGACGATAGCTGCATTTGAGGAGCGGATGACGAATCTTGAAAAGGGAGTGGGTTCGGTAGCGTGTTCTTCTGGAATGGCGGCACTCACAAATGCACTCTTAAATATAGTAGGAACTGGCGGAGAGATAGTCTCCAGCACAGGACTCTACGGTGGAACGATAGATCTGTTCCACGATCTGGAGGCATTTGGGATCAAGACGACATTTGTGGAGATATCGAATAAGGAAGCGGTTGAGGCGGCGATCACGGAGAATACCAGAGTGATATTTGCCGAGACCATAGGTAATCCAAAGCTTGATGTGGTGGATATCAAAGCTCTCTCGGAGCTGGCACATTCACATAACCTGCCGCTCCTGATAGACAATACAGTGGCGACTGCATATCTGGTCACACCACTGACACTTGGAGCGGACATAGTCATCAATTCCACATCCAAGTACATCAATGGCAACAGCGATGCCATAAGCGGAGTCATCACCGACAGCGGCAATTTTAAATGGGACGCAGAGCGTTATCCGCTTCTGCAGCAGTACAAGATGTTCGGAAAGTTCGCCTATATAGCAAAGCTCAGAAACGGACTTTTTAGAAATACAGGAGCCTGCATAGCTCCGCAGACGGCATTTTACAATATGCTGGGCATGGAGACATTGGGGATTCGAATGGAGCGATGCTCACACAATGCACTTGCCCTTGCTCAGTTCCTGGAAAGTCAGGAGGGTGTAAAAGTCAACTATCCGGGACTTGAATCCAGTCCTTGGCATGACATCGCAAATGAACAGCTCCACGGTGGTTATGGTGCCATAATCACCATCAGAGTCGGCAGCAAGGAGAAGGCATTTGCGGTGATGAACAAGCTCACAATACCGCAGATAGTGTCGAACATAGGAGACACAAAGACGCTCATCGTGCATCCTGAATCAACACTGAATGCGCACAGCACAGAGCAGGAGAAGCTTGACGCCAACGTATATGATGATATGATTCGTATTAGTGTCGGAATCGAGGACGTGGAGGATCTCATAGAAGATTTCCAGAAAGCCCTTGCCGACTAATACACAAATGATTTGGAGGAACTACATATGGCAGTAGATTACGCAGCTCTGAAAAAGGGCGGATTCATGAGACAGAAGCAGAAGAATAACTTTTCTCTGAGACTTCAGGTGGTGGGAGGAAATCTTACCGCAGAGAATCTCAAGAAGATAGCAGAGGTTGCCGAGAAATACGGAGATGGACATGTACATCTCACATCGAGACAGAGCGTCGAGATCCCATTTGTTAAGCTTGACGATGTGGAAGAGGTAAAGGAAGAACTGGCAAAGGGAGGCTGTAAGCCGGGTGTGTGTGGCCCAAGAGTAAGAACAGTCACAGCGTGCCAGGGAAATCAGATCTGTCCGAGCGGCAATATAGACACTTATGATATAGCAAAGAAGCTTGATGCGAGATATTACGCAAGGGAGCTTCCTCACAAGTTCAAGTTCGGTGTCACAGGATGCCAGAACAACTGTCTGAAGGCAGAGGAGAACGACGTGGGAATCAAGGGCGCAATGGTAGTAGAGTGGGATGAGCCATCATGTATCATGTGTGGCGTGTGCGTCAAGGCGTGCCGTGAGGGCGCGATCACCATGGAGGACGGCAAGATCATTCTCGACACAGACAAATGTAACTATTGCGGTCGATGCGCAAAGGCATGTCCTACAGATGCATGGAAGGGCGAGACAGGATACCTTGTCTCATTCGGAGGATTATTTGGTAACACGATCCACCGCGGCGAGGAGTTACTTCCGGTTGTTACATCTGAGGAGCAGCTTTTCCGTATCACAGATGCAGCAATACAGTTCTTTGCAGACAATGCAAAGCCAAGCGAGCGTTTCCAGTTCACCCTGGAGCGCGTGGGCTTAGACAAATTCAAAGAAGTATTAAAGGAGGCTTACAATGGCTGATTATGAAATCAATGACAGAGTAGATATAACTGATGTGGTGTGCCCGATGACATTTGTCAAGGCGAAGGTAGCCATGGAGGAGCTTGAGATAGGACAGGTGCTTGCGGTTACCATGAATGACGGCGAGCCTGTACAGAATGTACCAAGAAGCTTCAAGGAGGAAGGACAGCAGATCCTGAAGCTCATCGACAACGAGAATGGTACTTATGATCTTATAGTTAAAAAACTGGAGGATTGATCAGGAAAGGAGAAAATGAATGGCAGTAAGAGTCAGTGCAGAGAATTTCGATGCGAAGGTTCTTCAGTCGGAGCTCCCGGTCATCGTGGAATTCTATTCGGACAGCTGCATACCATGCAAGCAGCTCTCACCTATCCTTGGCGGCATCGAGGATGACTACGAGGATAAGGTAAATGTGTACAAGGTAAATGTAAACTTCGACGCAGAGCTTGCTGAGAAGTACGCAGTCATGGCGTCACCAACCATACTCTTCTTCAAGGGAGGCGAGGAGGTTTCCCGCATCCGTGGCCTTGTGAAGAGAAATGCGCTGGAGGAGGAAGTTGGCAAATTATTGTAGAAATTTGTTGGTAAAGTGACACAATGGAGTATTTGACTGTAGTCAATTACTTCCGGTGTACAGAAGAATGAAACTATATAATTAAAATTATAAAGTATATAATCACATTTTATGTCAGTCTGGCAACGCCGGACAGGCAAATGAATCGTCAGGAGGAAAGAAAAATGACAGTCACAATAGCAGGAAAGAAGAAAGAGATAGCAGAGAAGACAACAGTAGCTCAGATCATCGTATCAGAGAACGTTGAGAATCCGGACTATGTCACAGTAACAGTCAATGATGAGTTTATTGACTCAGATGCATTTGCAACAACAGAGCTCAAGGACGGCGATACAGTAGAGTTCCTCTACTTCATGGGAGGTGGCAGCTTCTAATGGCATTCACAAACGAACAGATGGAACGTTACTCACGTCACATCATCCTTCAGGAAGTTGGCGTGAAGGGACAGAAGAAATTGTTAAATGGCAAGGTGCTGATTATAGGTGCAGGTGGACTTGGAGCACCAGCCGCTATGTACCTGGCAGCAGCCGGAGTAGGAACTATCGGTATCGTTGATGCCGATGAGGTAGATCTGTCAAATCTTCAGAGACAGATCATTCACGGAACAGCAGATGTGGGCAAGGCAAAGGTCAAATCCGCAAAGGAGACCATGAACGCCATGAACCCTGATGTAAATGTGATCACATACAGAGAGTTCGTGACATCAGAGAATATCATGGATCTCATCAAGGACTATGATTTCATCATCGATGGAACAGACAACTTCCCTGCAAAATTCCTTATCAACGATGCCTGTGTTATGGCTAAGAAGCCATTTTCACATGCAGGAATCATCAGATTCAAGGGTCAGCTTATGACATATGTTCCAGATGAGGGACCATGTTACAGATGTGTATTCAAGGATCCACCTCCAAAGGATGCGGTTCCTACATGTAAGCAGGCCGGTGTAATTGGCGCCATGGGTGGTGTCATCGGAAGCCTTCAGGCTATGGAGGCGATCAAGTATCTCATCGGAGTTGGCGATCTTCTGACAGGAAGACTCCTTACATTTGACGCACTTAAGATGGAATTCCACACAGTAAAGCTCCCTCACAAGAAGGGCTGTGGATGTGCTGTATGTGGACCAAATCCAACCATCACCAAGCTCATCGACTACGAGCAGGTAGAGTGCGACGGAAAGTAATTTTCATAAGGAGGACCCGCTTGCGGGAGATTCCTTATGAAGCACGCAGACGCCGCGCGAAGCGCCTTTTTATGCGTCTGCTCAATGCTTGATAATAAGGAGGATATGAAGTAAGATGTTGTACATGACAAAGTCTGATTACGAGAAGATACTTGCACACTGCAAGGAAGGCCTTCCAAATGAGTCCTGTGGTCTGATCGGCGGTGTCAGAGAGGGAGACAAGAAGTACATCAGGAAGGTGTATCTCCTGACAAATATTGACGCCAGCAACGAGCATTTTTCCATGGACCCGAGAGAGCAGCTTGCGGCAGTTAAGGATATGCGTGCAAATGGATACGAGCTTCTTGGCAACTTCCATTCCCATCCAGAGTCTCCATCCAGACCTTCGGAGGAGGATAAGAGACTTGCATATGATTCCAAGGTGAATTATCTGATTCTCTCCCTCATGGAGATAGACAATCCGGTACTCAAGGCCTTCAACATAGATGAGGAAAAGAATGTGACGATAGAGGAGCTTGTTATAGAATCATGATAGATAGCAGGCATTTGAAAGAACAGGGCGGGCTTTGATACCCGCCCTTGTTCTTTACGTGGGCTTGTCATAAATTTTCATTTGGAGTTACTGAAGATATGTTTTGCATAAGTATAAATCATAAGAATACACCGGCCGATGTCAGGGAGAGCTTTGCATTTTCGACAAAAGGACAGAGACAGTTCACCGAGCGGCTAAAGGCTGCGGTGGGTGGATGTGTCGTGTTGTCGACCTGCAACAGGATGGAAATATACTTTACGGATAAATGTGAGCCATGTGGGTCTGCTATAACAGGGAAAATGAGCAGCGGTGAAGCTTCCGGTGGGCGAGGTGGCCTGCTTGAACAGGTAGAAATGCTTCTGGCTAATGATAGGGATGTCCCTGTCAGCCTCATAAGAAGATATAGCATGAATTATGAGGGATTCCAGTGTATGTTACATCTGTGCAGAGTGGCGTGTGGTATGGATTCCATGGTGCTCGGCGAGGTGGAGATCATACATCAGGTGAAGAGCGCATATCTTGTGGCAAAGAAGCTTGGAGCCTGTGACGGCGAGCTGAATATAGCATTTCAGGGAGCACTTGCGGCGGCAAAGGCGGTGGCGACGGAGAGTGACACTACGAGACTTCCGGTATCCGTCGGAACCTTGTCAGCACGGGAGGCAGTGAATTTTACAAGAAATGGCGGCATTGAAAACACGTGCAGAGATGTTCGAAGTGATGTGGTAAGCAGCAGTCAAGTTGAGAGTGTGGATGCTGAAAAGGCAAATACCGGGCATATCCTAGTCGTAGGAGCCACAGGCAAGATAGGCAGCATAGTTGTCAAGGATATTGCAGATCTTGCGCCAGATATAGAGATAACAGGCACAAGCAGAAGTCACCATAGTGCAGATAGCATATTTGACAGACATCAGCAGATCAGGATAGAGGACTACAGCAGAAGATATGAGCTGGCAGCCTGGGCGGATGTCATCATCAGTGCGACAGCAAGCCCTCATTATACATTTGTCAGGGATGAGCTGGCGGAGGCTGTGAAAATGCAGCCGAAGCGGAGATTGCTCCTTGATTTGGCAATGCCAAAGGACATTGATCCTGCGGTCTCAGATGTGGACGGATGTGTGCTGCGTGACATAGACTATATCAGAACACTCTCCAGAGAGAACAATGAAAGCAGGGCAAAAACAATCACAGAGATGGAGCCGTGGCTCATATCACAGGTTGACGAGATTATGAAGAACATAGCATTTTCGAGGTTCAACAGGGAGCACAGGGACGTGATGGCGAAGCTTAAGACTATAGATGGTGCAAAGATGGTATATAAACTCAAAGGACAGCTTGAGTATGAGGCATTTGAGAAAATGCTGGACAGTATTGTGACTGCCGGATGTGAGAACTGAATACTGCTTGTTTGCCTGAGGTTATGCAGTATCATCGGCTGATGATGGTTATGTCAGATAATTGGAACAACTTTTGGTGCTTTTTAATAGATACTCAATAATAGAAATTAGAGGTAGTGATGTCGTATTTCCCATTTATGATAGAATTGAATAATGAGAGATGCCTGATCGCAGGAGGCGGAACTGTTGCATACAGAAAGGTGTGCAGCATGCTGGAATTTGGCGCTGTGGTCACGGTGGTGTCACCGGAGTTCTGCCCGGAGCTTTTAGAACTGGCGGAGCAGGTGAATACGCCAGACAAATACTGTGCAGCGACAAGCGATGATCGTGGTTCTGTAGAGAATTTTGCAGATTATTCTGGATGCCTAACACTTGTAAAAAGATGCGTGCAGCCGCAGGATATTGACGGTGCATTTGTCGTCATAATGGCGACGGACGATGAGAAGGTCAACCACGACATGGCTGAGCTCTGCAGGCAGCAGCGCATACTTGTAAATGTGGTTGATGTGAAGGCGGATTGCGGATTCTACTTTCCGGCGATCATAAAGGATAAAGAGGTTGTTATAAGCGTTTCCACCGGTGGACAGAGTCCGGTGCTTGCGGGAACGATCAAGAGAAATATAGAGAGCCATTTAGGCAGGAGTTATGGCGACATAGCGGAGCGGATGGGCGAGCTCCGGGAGCAGATCAAAGCACAGATAGACGGCGAGGAAGAGCGAAAGAAAGCATTTCAGCAAATGGTTAGGAGTCTGTTAGATGAGAGTTGAGAATGGACATGGTAAAAATAAACCGAATATTCGTAAATTTGCGGAGAATGACATGGCAGATGGATTCAATAGTGACGATTTGGATTGCGAAAGCGGAGGACAGAAAAAAACAGTAAAAGTTGGAACCCGTGGCAGCATGCTTGCTCTTGCTCAGACTGAACTGGTGATAAAGGCACTCAAGGAGAGATTTTCCCAGATTGATTTTCAGATGATTACAATGAGTACCCGGGGGGATCGGGACACCAGCAGAGCGCTTCTGGAATTCGGAGGCAAAGCGGTATTTGTCGAGGAGTTCGAGGAAGCTATACTTAAAGGTGACATAGACATAGCGGTACACAGTGCCAAGGATATGCCGATGGAGATCATGGAAGGTCTTACGATAGCGGGCACACTTCCGAGGGCATGTCCGCAGGACGTTTTTATATATAAGAGTGGCAGGTCATTTGACGGAAACGAGAGTTTCGTGGTGGGAACCAGCAGCCTGAGACGGCAGTACCAGATAAGAGACATGTATCGAAATGTGGTGTGCAAGAATCTGAGAGGAAATGTCGGCACCCGCATACAGAAGCTGGAAGATGGCGAATACGATGCCATCATTCTTGCAGCGGCAGGGCTTGAGCGCCTGGGAGTTATTGAAGACAAAGGCAATGACAGCACAGAATGCTTTGAAGTGCACAAGGACGAACTTACATTCAGATACATCAGCACAGAGTCCATGCTTCCGGCAGCATGTCAGGGAATCATAGCCATAGAGACACGAACCTCTGGCGAGGTATACGACATGGTCAGAGCGATAAATGACACAGAGGTATACACACAGCTCACATGCGAGCGCGCAGTTCTGAATCGCCTGAACGCCGGCTGTCACGAACCGATAGGCGTGTATTCAGAACTTCATGGCGACCACATGAAGATAAGCCTGATGAAAGCAGATGCGGCTTCATCGGACAAAGAGAAAGATGAAGAAATCCAGATACACAGAAAGACGGTAGAAGGAAACACAGCAGAATGGGAACATCTGGTAGAGAATTTAATAAAGTAGAGTAAGTTGTTTTGCAACAGTATATTTAAAAGATAAATAAAAACATAAAATGTAGATTGTTTTGAAGTAGTATGTATTGAAGATAAAAGAAAAGTAAAGAAGTAAATTTTTTCGATGCGTAAGCCGTGTGAGTTGGATGGGTGTCTCTACGGCGGGTAGCACATAAGCGATGGAAGCTTGTCGCTCCTTGCCAAACGGGAGCCTCCAACGCCCTTATTGGAGGCGGGAGTGAGTGCAAATAGGAGCAAGACAAGGTGACTGAGCTGTGCGTAGCCGAGAGACACCCATCCAACTCACACGGCGAATGGAGAGCAAAAAATGGTATATTTGATAGGCGCAGGCCCCGGCGATCCGGGACTCATCACGGTGAAGGGCCTGGAATTCATAAAACAATGCGATACAATCATATATGACAGACTCGGAACCTATCAGCTTCTGGAGATGGTGAAGCCGGACTGCCGCAGGATATACGTCGGCAAACAGGCGGGCAGCCACTACAAGAAGCAGCCTGAGATAAACGAGATACTTGTTGAGGAAGGCCGCAAAGGCAACATGGTGGTGCGCCTCAAAGGCGGCGATCCATTTGTATTTGGAAGAGGCGGCGAGGAAGTGACCGCACTTTTAGAAGCGGGGATCCCATTTCAGGTGATACCGGGAATAACGTCCGCCGTGGCGGTTCCGGAGGTGTGCGGCATACCGGTGACCCACCGCGGAACGAGCAGAAGCTTTCACGTGATAACAGGACACAAGCGGGCAGACATACACAGATCTGATGAAGGTGGTTTAGATGACTACGACTACATCAGAAATCAGGAAGGGACAAGCGTGTTCCTGATGGGGCTGAACAGACTGCCACAGATCATGGAGAGACTTGTTCAGACTGGGGCGGAGGAACATACTCCGGTCACGGTCATTTCCAAGGGAACCATGCCTGGACAGAGGATAGTCCGCGGCGATATACAGACAATTGCGGACAAGGTGAACGAGGCAAAGCTTGAATCTCCTGCGATCATAGTTGTGGGTGAAAATGCAGCGTTGGATTTTACAGCACCAAACAGAGGACCGCTTCAGAATGTCCACGTTGGACTTATTGGAACGCCAAAGCTTCGCGAGAAGATGAGAGTTGCAATAGATGCACTTGGCGGTCAGTCCTACAGCATAGTGGATATGAGTGTGGAGCAGACAGAGGAGAAGAACAGGCTGCGAGTGGCTCTGGAACATATAGAAGATTACAGCTGGCTGGCATTTACCAGTCAGAACACCATAACCTTGTTTTTCAAATGGCTCAGAGAATGGAATATAGATGTCAGAAAACTGGCCCATCTGAAACTTGCGGTGGTCGGCGCCGGAACAAGGGACGCACTTAAGGTTGAGGGATATATAGCGGATTATGTGCCGGACGAGTACACCACAAGTGCTCTTGCTATGGGACTTGCAAATGTGATGAATGACGGAGAGAAACTTCTCCTTCCGAGAGCCGTTCAGGGCAGCGAGACAATGCTTGACATACTTGATCAGGGCGGTGTGGTATATGAGGAGATCCCAGTTTATGATGTGGTTGGACGCAGGATGGAGAGCATACAGTATCTGAAGGATCTGGATGTGATCACATTTGTCAGCGCGTCAGGTGTCAGAGGATTTCTAGATGTTCTTGATGCAGAGAAAAAAAACTGCGGTGTGGCTCATATGTTGAATGATATAGATTCATGTGGGGATCATACGGACAATACAGACGGCAGTTTTAAAATACATGATATAATGAAGAATATCCGCATAGCGGCACTTGGAAATGTGACCGAGAAGGCTTTGGAGAAGGCTGGTTATCATGCGGATATAGTTCCAGAGGTTGGTGATATCGAGCACCTTATATCAGCCATCGGTGATTATTATTTTAGAGAAAAGAGGCAGTAACATGATAAGACTCAGAAGACTTCGCGGAAGCGAGGCCATCAGAAATATGGTTAGAGAGAACAGGGTTAACAAGGAGGATCTTGTATATCCGATGTTTGTGGCGGAGGGCACAGGGATCAAGAATCCGGTAGACTCCATGCCGGGAATATACCAGTATTCACTCGACACATTTGAGGAGGAGCTTCGCAGAGTGGCGGACGCCGGAATCAGCGCGGTTCTCCTGTTCGGCATACCGGCTCACAAGGATGAGGTGGGTAGCAGCGCGTACGACGATCAGGGAATCATGCAGAAAGCAGTCAGGAGGATAAAAGAGCTGTATCCGGATATGATAGTCATAGCGGACATTTGTCTGTGCGAGTACACATCACACGGTCACTGCGGAATTATCCATGACGGCAAGATACTCAACGATGAGACTCTTCCATATCTGGGCAAGATGGCTGTATCACTTGCAAAGGCTGGCGCAGACATGGTGGCTCCGTCGGATATGATGGATGGACACACCGCATACATCAGAAAGGCACTTGACGACAACGGGCTGACGGATGTACTGATCATGGGTTACAGTGCGAAATTTGCATCTGGTTACTATGCACCATTTCGCGATGCGGCACATTCTGCACCACAGTTTGGAGACAGAAGGACATACCAGATGGATCCCGCAAATGGCAGGGAGGCTCTGAGAGAGTGCGAGGCGGATATCGCCGAGGGAGCAGACATAATCATGGTCAAGCCGGCACTTGCTTATCTGGATGTAGTCAAGGATGTGAGAAACCACACGGACTATCCGATAGCGGTGTACAATGTCAGCGGCGAGTACTCCATGGTCAAGGCAGCTGCGGCAAATGGCTGGATAGACGAGAAGAGGATCGTTATGGAAAACATGACAGCCATGAAACGTGCCGGAGCAGGGATCATCATAACCTATCACGCCATAGACGTGGCACACTGGCTTGAGTCGGAATCAATATGACGGAGTCATATTTCGGAATGATTCCGACAATCTGCCCCGCTCGACGGAGGAGAGAGGGGCGTTACCAAAGAGTCGGAATCAATATGACGGAGTCATATTTCGGAATGATTCCGACGATCTGCCCCACTCGATGGAGGAGAGAGAGGCGTTTCCAAAGAGTCGGAATCATAAAAATTCACACAGGACGATAAATTATAGAAAGAAGAATGGCAATGACAAATTCACAGGATCTATTTGAGAAATCACAGAAGGTAATTCCGGGCGGCGTCAATTCACCGGTCAGGGCATTTGGCTCGGTGGGACGGACACCTGTATTTATGAAGAAAGCAAAAGGTTCACATATATTTGACGAGGATGGCAATTCCTACGTGGATTATGTTTGTTCCTGGGGTCCGGGAATTCTGGGGCATGCCGATGACAGAGTCATAGATGCGGTGAAGGCGGCTTGTGATGACGGACTTACATTCGGCGCACCGACAAGGAAAGAGCTCGAGATCGCAGAGCTGGTAAATGAGCTTATGCCTTCAATGGAGCTGACCAGGATGGTCAACTCGGGAACAGAGGCAGTGATGAGTGCCCTCAGAGTGGCGAGAGGATTTACAGGCAGAGACAAGATTGTAAAGTTCCGCGGCTGCTATCACGGACACAGTGATGGACTTCTGGTCAAGGCAGGCTCGGCGGCACTTACACAGTCAGTTCCGGACAGCCTGGGAGTTCCAAAGTCGTATACACAGCATACACTCATAGCAGAGTATAACAACGAGGACAGCGTAAAGAAGTTATTTGAGGCGGAGGGCAAAGACATTGCGGCAATCGTGGTCGAGCCGGTTGCAGCAAATATGGGAGTTGTTCCACCGCATGATGGATTCCTTCAGTTCCTCAGGGACATAACAAATGAGTACGGCGCACTTCTTATATTTGATGAGGTCATCACAGGTTTCAGACTCAGCCTTGGCGGTGCCCAGGAATACTTCGGGGTAAAGCCTGATCTCACAACACTTGGCAAGATAGTCGGAGGCGGAATGCCGGTGGGAGCATACGGCGGACGCCGCGATGTCATGAGTATGGTGGCACCACTTGGCGGAGTATACCAGGCGGGAACTCTGTCGGGCAATCCGATAGCCATGACAGCCGGACTCACAACGCTCCGCATACTCCAGAAGGAAAAGAATACAATATATCCGGCGATAGAAAAGAGCACAAGGCAGATAGCCGACACAGTCAGAAGCACATTTGGCGACACAGTCCATGTCAACCAGATAGGCTCACTGATGAGCGTATTCTTCACAGATCAGGAAGTAGTGGATATGGACACGTCAATATCCAGCGACACCGCAAGGTATGCAAAGTATTTCTCATACATGCTGGACAACGGAATCTACCTTGCACCATCACAGTTCGAGGCAATGTTCGTGTCCTACGCACACAGCAAGGAAGACGTATCCAAAACCTGTGAGTTGATAAAGAAATACAAAGAGAACTAGAGAGACTTAGTAGGTCAGAAGATGTCTCATTAAAAAGGAATTTATATTCCTATATTGTAGAAATAATTAGATAAGTATTAAAAGAGTGGTTTGGAAATAACATAATAAAACTAACGGTTATCGAAGAGTAAGCTGTCATGTTTATGTGATGCTCCAAAGGCGGGTAGCACATAGACGACGGAAGCTTGTCGCTCCTTGCTGAGCGGGAGCCCCCCCTGCCCTTATATGGGGGCGGGAGCGAATGCAGTCAGGAGCTAAGACAAGGTGACAGAGTCGTGCGTAGCCTTGGAGCATTACATAAACATGACAGCGACCTTCTTCGACAAGGAGGAAATATGAGAGATTTGGTTATTGTGGGCAGCGGCCCTGCGGGTCTGTCCGCCGCAGTCTACGCCAAGAGGGCGATGATGGACGTGGTGGTACTGGAGAAGGAAGCATTCTCCGGCGGGCAGATCGTAAATACAGAGCAGGTGGACAACTACCTCGGACTGCCGGGCATAAGCGGCTTTGACATGGGTATGAAGTTCAAAGAACACGCAGATACATTGGGCGTAGAGTTTGATGACAGAGGGGTGACAGCCATCGAGGATCACGGCGATCACAAGAAGGTTAGCCTGGAGGATGGCAGCAGCATAGAGACAAAGGCGATTCTGATAGCCACAGGCGCAAAGCACAGAAAACTTGGCGTTCCCGGAGAAGAAGAATTCACAGGTGCGGGAGTTTCATACTGTGCCACCTGTGACGGAGCGTTCTTCAAGAACAAAGAAGTTGCAGTTGTGGGCGGAGGCAATATAGCTCTTGAGGATGCCCTGTATCTGTCAAAGATGTGCAGCAAGGTGCATCTGATCCACAGAAGAGATGAGTTCAGAGGCGAGAAAATACTTGGAGCGCGTGTGCTTGAAACAGAGAATATAGAATTTCATTCATTTGCACAGGTGACAGAGATAGGCGGAACGCCGGGCAAGCTGAATCTCAAGGTTGCTGTGAATACACCAAAAACAGTGGGCGGACAGACAGACAGCGAATTCACGCTTCCGGTAGCCGGTGTATTCATTGCCATAGGAACAAGCCCTATCACAGACTTCCTCGGTGACGTTGTGGAGCTTGATGACGCTGGTTATGTTGCAGCGGGCGAGACCGGACAGACCAGCACACCGGGAATATTTGCCGCGGGAGATGTGAGGACCAAGGCAGTGCGCCAGGTGGCGACAGCAGTTGGAGATGGTGCAGCAGTTATCCATTATGTTGAGGAATACCTGAACGGATTAAAAAAGAAGGTATAACTTGAGTATCTGATCAGCAACATATGGTAGGCAGCATAGAAACATAATCATAAAAATCAAGTGAATTAAACGGAAAATAATTGGCACGGAGATAAGGTAAGAACATTATAACTGCTTTTTCTCCCTGCCAAAAAAAATAAAACTAATTCATAGTAATTCTATAGGCAAAATATAACAATGAACAGGAGGCAGAAAAATGTTAATATCATCAAAGGGACAATATGCACTGAGACTCATGGTAGATATATCTATAAATAGCGGCAGCACGGTTACTGTCAAAGCTGTAGCCAGAAGATGTGGATTGTCTGACAAATATCTTGAGCAGGTTACATCTTCTCTGCTAAAGGCAGGATATTTAAGAAGCGTGAGAGGACCGAGGGGTGGTTACCGTCTGAACATGCCGGCGGAGGAGATCACGGTTGGGATGGTGCTAAGGGCGATAGAGGGCAGGATATCACCGATAGATAACAGGGTTGATGAGGATGGCGACACCAACATGGTCATGAACGATGTCATTGGAGAGGTGTGGGATGACCTTGAATCTGCCATCAACAATGTCCTTGACAACAAAACCATCGCCGATCTCACTCGGGAGTACAGTGACCGGATCGGATACATGTACTCAATATAAATCAGGGACGGAGGGGACAGGTACCTCCGTCCCCGGAGGGGCAATAAGATTTCAGTTGAAAAAAAACTTATTTTGTATATAGTTGTAGTGGGATATATATCATATTAGGAGAATAAGAGATGTTAACACAGTTTTCGAGAACGGAGCTGCTATTTGGCAAGGAAGCCATGGACAAGCTGGCAGGCTCTAAGGTAGCGGTATTTGGAATAGGCGGAGTTGGCGGTTATGTATGCGAGGCACTGGTCAGGAGCGGTGTCGGAGCATTTGACCTGATAGATGACGACAAGGTGTGTCTGACAAATCTCAACAGACAGATCATAGCGACAAGGAGCACAGTTGGAAAGTATAAGACCGATGTTATGAGGGACAGGATGCTTGACATCAATCCAAATGTGGAGGTTGAGGTACACAAATGTTTCTTCCTTCCGGAAAATGCGGATGACTTCCCTTGGGACAGCTACGACTACGTAGTCGACGCGGTGGACACCGTGACAGCCAAGATCGCTCTTGTCATGAAGTGCAAGGAGAAGAATATCCCGATCATCAGCAGCATGGGTGCGGGAAACAAGCTTGACGGAAGCCAGTTCAAGGTTGCAGATATATACAAGACAAAGGTGTGTCCGCTTGCGAAGGTCATGAGAAGAGAGCTGAAGAAGAGGGGCGTCAAGAAACTCAAGGTCGTATACTCGGAAGAGATTCCGACAAGGCCGATCGAAGATATGGCGATAAGCTGCAGAAACAACTGCATTTGTCCTCCGGGTGCAGAACACAAATGTACAGAGCGCAGAGACATCCCGGGCAGCGTGGCATTTGTGCCATCAGTCGCAGGGCTTATAATAGCCGGTGAGGTGGCAAAGGATCTCATCAGGAGGTAATAAAAAAGGACGCTGAGAAATCAGCGCCTTCTCCATAAAAATACCAGAGTTCCAAGCAGAACCGCACCACCATAGATGAATGGTGCATTTTTGTCACTGTTCATAGTTCTTTCCGTATAAGATACGGATGGATTATTCGGGTTGTAATATATTGCGATTGACGACATGGAGTTGTAATTTGTTATACCGCGGACGGAAAGAAAACCATTGTGCAATACTCCGGACTGGTCGCGGTATTCATAGTTGATATGGGTTCTTTTACTGAATCTTCTGACAGATGTGATATCGGCGGATGTTCTGGTATAGTCCCGCTCGATACGGCATGCCTTACCCCGTATGGAAAGGCCGATGACCACAGCTATGATGAATGATGCTATTGGAATAATGTAAGTCGTATAAGGTAATAGTCTGAAAAAAATACTGATAGAATCCCCCGATGTTAAAATCATAATGTACCCCCTGAAATTGTTGTTTCCCCAAAATATCAGACATGAGATCCCTATTTACATGCCGGACTTGTATGTGTAGATTATAATATAAAGAAGACTGGTTGAGAATCCCTTAATTTAAGAGGATAAGTCTGTTAATATAGCAAATTTCAGGTAATAAATATATTACTGTTTGCACTGCCACTCATAGTGGTCATAAGCTCAGTCATATTCGCATTTGCCAGAAGTGATAACATGGTGATAATAGGCCAATAATATAATAGAGAATATACAAAAGGAAGATGAACGAGATGGATAAGAAAGAAGAAAAGAAAATCATAAGACAGGAGTTTCTGACAGGTGAGAGAGCTCTTTTCATGGGAAAAAATCTCGATATATATGATACGATATTTGACGACGGCGAGTCTCCGCTTAAGGAGAGCCGCGGCATAAATCTGTACGGCAGCATGTTCAAATGGAAGTATCCGCTGTGGTACAGCAAGAATATTGTTGCGGAGGATTGCCACTGGTTTGAGATGGCGAGAGCCGGAGTCTGGTATACTGATAATATCGCGGTGAGGCGGGCACTCATCCAGGCACCAAAGAACTTCCGCAGATGTAAAGGGCTGGAGCTTACGGATGTGACATTCACCCATGCGGAGGAGACACTGTGGAGCTGCGATGATGTGACAATAGATCACGTGACAGCAAAAGGCGACTATTTTGCCATGAACAGCAATAATATGAAGATAGACGACCTGAAGCTTGACGGCAACTATTCATTTGACGGATGCAGGAATGTGGAGATAAGAAACTCCAATCTGCTTTCAAAGGATGCATTCTGGAATACCGAGAACGTGACCGTATATGATTCATTCATATCGGGAGAGTATCTTGGCTGGAACGCAAAGAACCTCACCCTGGTGAACTGCACCATCGAGAGCCTTCAGGGCATGTGCTACATCGACAACCTTGTGATGAAGAACTGCAAGCTCATCAACACAACACTTGCATTTGAATATTCAACAGTGGATGCCGACATCTGCAGCAAGATAGACAGCGTCATGAATCCAACGTCAGGAACCATCAAAGCCCAGCACATCGACAACCTGATAATAGAAAAAGACAAAGTAGATCCGTCAAAGACAAAAATAATAGTACAGGACTAAACGAGTTTAAGATTTGGTGATATATCATAACGTAAATGAGATTCCGCGGCTGCTGTGGTGAAACGAGTTGGCACATATAGAGTGCTCAATCGGTAGTGAAGTCGACTGAGCATTGCTGCTTCTTGCCGGAGCGGCGCAAGCAACGCCCTTATCGCTTGCAGAGCGCAGTGCAGATAGAAGCAAAGCAAGGCGAGGGAAGACGAACGTGATGGAGCACTCTATATGTGCCAGCCGTTTGCCACAGCAGCCGCGGAATCTCTCCATGAAGTGGAGGGACAAACATGAAGTTTGATTTTGACAAGGTTATAGACAGACGCGGCACAGGCTCCCTGAAGTGGGACGTGCCGGAAAACGAACTGCCAATGTGGGTGGCAGACATGGACTTTCAGACGGCTCCATGCATCAGGGAGGCACTGGCAGCCCGGGTGGAGCACGGAATATTCGGATATTCCATCATCCCGGACGAGTGGGCAGATGCCTACGTGAACTGGTGGGGCAACAGACACGGATTTGCGATAGATAGGGATTGGCTGGTGTTCTGCTCCGGAGTCATCCCAGCCATATCAACGGCGGTGAGAAAGCTCACCACACCCGCAGAGAATGTTGTAGTGCAGACCCCTGTCTACAATATTTTCTTCAATTCTATATACAACAATGGGCGAAATATATTGGAGAGTCCTCTGAAATATGACGGCGAGGGATATGCCATGGACTTTGAGGATCTTGAGGCAAAGCTTGCAGATCCACAGACCAGCCTCATGATACTCTGCAATCCACAGAATCCTGCGGGGAAGATCTGGGATAAGGAGACACTTGCCCATGTGGGAGAGCTATGCGCAAAGTATGGTGTGACGGTCATCTCGGATGAGATACACTGCGATCTCACCGATCCTGGAAAGGAGTATGTGCCATTTGTCACGGCATCTGACACATGCAGGGATATAAGCGTGACCTGTATTGCGCCGACAAAGACATTCAACATAGCCGGAATCCAGACTGCGGCCATTGTGGTTCCGGATAAATTTCTGAGACACAAGATGTGGAGAGGTCTGAACACAGATGAGGTAGCCGAGCCAAATGCATTTGCGGTGGATGCGGCGATAGCAGCATTTACAAATGGCGGCGAGTGGCTGGACAGTCTCAGACAGTATCTTTATGAGAACAAGCAGTATGTCAGGAAGTTTATAGATGAAAAAGTGCCGGGTATAAAGGTGGTGTATTCGGAGGCCACATATCTGCTCTGGCTTGACTGCAGCGGAATCTGCGGCGCTGCCGGCGAAGACGGCAATGCCAAGGCTCTGTCGAAATTCATCAGGAAGAACACAGGGCTCTATATGTCGCCGGGACTTTCATATGGTAAGAACGGAAAGGCATTTATCAGACTTAACATCGCATGTCCAAGGTCGATCGTGGAAGAGGGCATGAAGAGACTTGCCGAGGGAACCACGGCATTCAGAAAAATGAACGCAGAGATGGTAAACATAGACAATGCGGCTAAAAAAGGAGATATAGATGAGTAGCAGTGAAAACTTGCTGAAGGACATGATATCTGGAAAGTCGATGACCGCATCCCAGCAGATAGGACTTACGGTCAGGCTCAGCATCCCGGCGATCCTTGCCCAGATCTCGTCCATTGTCATGCAGTACATCGATGCATCCATGGTGGGGCGTCTTGGTGCAAATGCATCGGGAGCCATCGGACTTGTTTCGTCCACGACATGGCTGTTTGGCGGGCTATGCATTGCGGTGACTACAGGATTTACTGTGCAGATAGCCCAGGCTGTGGGGGCCGGTGAGGATAAATCTGCCAGAAATATCATGAAACAGGGACTCATAATAGCCCTGTGCATAAGCGTCATACTCGCACTCATTGCAGCAGTGATAAGCACACCGCTTCCGAGCTGGCTCGGCGGTGAAGCTGCTATACAGAAGATGGCAAGCCAGTATTTCCTTGTGTATATGCTGGGACTTCCTGCTCTGCAGATGAACAGCATAGCGGGCGGTATGCACCAGAGCTCCGGAAATATGAGACTCCCAGGTATACTGAATGTCATGTGCTGTGTGATGGATGTGATTTTTAATTTGTTCTTTATATTTCCGACAAGAATTGTAAATTTAAGTATTCCGTTTTTATCCAGCGTAAGGCTGGCTGGTTCTCAGATGGCAGGAACGGTTCAGGCAGGAGCCTTTGGTTCCCATTTGTCAACACTTGTGCAGTCTGAAACCTCGATGAATGGACTGACATTTACCATGCCGGGACTTGGACTTGGCGTTGCTGGGGCGGCACTTGGAACCATCACTGCTGAAGCAGTTACCTGTGCCATCATGGTCACTGCACTTCTTTGGAAGAACAGGACACTCCATTTAAGAAAGGGAGAACGTTTAAGATTTCACAGGGATACCCTTGCCAAGGCGGTGAAGATTGGAGCACCGGTGGGACTTGAGCAGATGGTCATGTGCTCAGCGTATGTCATGTCCACAAAGATCGTGTCACCCCTTGGAACTATAGCCATCGCGGCCAACTCATTTGCGGTTACTGCGGAGAGTTTCTGCTACATGCCGGGCTATGGAGTACAGGCGGCATCAACCACACTTGTGGGACAATGCGTGGGAGCAGGACAAAAACAGTTGTCCAGAAGAATGGCATGGATTACAATGGGATTAGGTGTGTCGGTTATGACCATTGGCGGAGTCCTTATGTACATAGCAGCTCCGTCCATGATAGGTGTGCTGACACCGAACGAAGAGATAAGAAATCTTGGGGCGGCAGTGTTGAGGATAGAGGCATTTGCCGAACCATTTTATGCCGCATCCATAGTTGCATCGGGAGCACTCAGGGGAGCCGGGGACACTCTGGTCCCAAGCTGCATGAACTTTGCCAGTATGTGGTGCGTGCGGATACCGCTTGCAGCTATACTTGCACCGAGGGTGGGGCTCTATGGTGTATGGATCGCCATGTGCGTGGAGCTCTGTTTCAGAGGAATCCTGTTCACCACAAGGCTTAAACGGGAAAGATGGATGCGGGTGTTTGACGAACATTAAATATGATGTTTTATAATTGCAAGGCATGATTAAACTTGCAATAAAACATCGTTAAACAGGGAGGAAAATATGCCAGTATTTGATTTCAGTGGAAGCGACAATAAGAATAAGAACATAGTTACATACGAGACATTCCGGTCGTCGGAGTCTGCAGCGACAGCGGAGAAGCCGATCATGATCCTTGAGAACACGACCAGGAAGTGGACCCACCACTCCAGCGGAAAGTTCACCAATCCGATCAAGAGAACAGCATTTGAATTTGACGAGGTAGACGGAGTCCAGTCCGCAGACATATTGAAGATAGATGCGAGATTTGTAAGCCTTCTCAAATGGCTCGGTGAAAATCATATCAATGTCCGTCTGTCGGGAGAGAACAGACCGGAGGGTTATGCGGTATACAAGATAAGGGAGACCGAGTTCGGCGGCGGATCGAAGCTGTCGGCAAATGACGGATTCCTTCAGTTCATGATAGAGAGACTTCTTGCCAGCGATGCCCCTTCGGAGGAAGAGAAATCCGAGGAGGAAGAAGAGGAAGAGGCACTGGGCGATGACATGAAGCTCACGAGCATGCAGAGCATCATTGACTTCATGCACTGCGCCGGAAGAACACTTCCTGACAATATAAGGCTGTGGGCCAGAAGAAATCTTGCGGTTGCGAGATCCAGCGAGGTATCACCGGAGGAGAGACGCCACGCCCAGAGAGCACTTTCCATGGCGATGAACATCAGATGGAAGAGCAATTACTTTGAGGCGATAGATCCGGAAGAGGCCAGAAGGATACTGGACGAGGAACTCTACGGAATGGAGAAGGTAAAGCAGAGGATCATCGAGACAATCATCCAGATCAACCGTACACATACACTTCCTGCATACGGACTTCTGCTCTGCGGACCTGCCGGAACAGGAAAGTCACAGATAGCCTATGCGGTTGCGAGAATACTCAGACTTCCATGGACGACCCTTGACATGAGTTCCATCAACGATCCGGAGCAGCTTACAGGAAGTTCAAGAGTATATTCCAATGCCAAGCCGGGAATCATCATGGAGGCATTTTCACAGGCTGGAGAATCTAACCTCGTATTCATCATCAACGAGCTGGACAAGGCAAATTCCGGCAAGGGCAACGGCAATCCTGCGGATGTACTGCTGACACTGCTGGACAACCTGGGATTCACCGACAACTACATGGAGTGCATGATCCCGACAAATGGCGTGTATCCTATAGCGACGGCAAATGACAAGGAGAACATCAGCAAGCCGATCATGTCGAGATTTGCTGTTATAGACATACCGGATTACACCCCGGATGAGAAGAAGGAGATATTCAACAAATTTGTTCTGCCGAAGGTGCTCAAGCGCATCGGACTTGAAGGGAGCGAGTGCATCATCCTTCCAGACGGCGTGGATGCTGTCATCAAGAAGTGCGACGGCGTGACCGGAATCAGAGATATAGAGCAGGCTGCAGAGCACATAGTTGCACATGCGCTTTACCAGATCGAGGTAAATCACGTTCAGAGCGTGACATTTGACGGAGCTATGATAGAGGAGCTTTTGAGCTGATTATCGTCATATTACACAATTTACATTACGGAAAGTATTATGGTATACTCTTCTTATGAAACAAGTTTCATGGACTACAGTCTGAAATTCATAAGGAGAGTATATTTATATATGGCAAGTATAAGAGACGTTGCGAAGGAGGCGGGGGTCGCCATCTGCACGGTGTCGAGACTTATCAACGGCACGGCAAATGTTGAACCTGAGACTCAGAAGAAGATAGAAGATGCGATGAAGAAACTGGATTATGTTCCAAATGAGCTTGCGCGAGGCATGTTCAAGGGCAGATCAAACTCCATTGCGATGTTGGTTCCAAATATCCAGCACCCATGGTTCTCATCACTGGCATCGGAGATAGAAAAGATACTTTATGAGAAGAAATACAAGTTTATGCTTTTTTCAACATCCGATGACAAGCAGAGGGAGAAGGAGTGTTTCAAGCTGTTAAAGTCCAACATCGTGGATGGAATCATATGCGGAACGTCGGCATGTACGGCGAAGGAATACCAGAAGATAGATAAGCCGATGGTCATGCTGGATTATAAGGTTGGCAGCAAATTTCCTGTCGTAGTGTCGGATCACAAGATGGGCGGACAGCTTGCTGCCCAGGAATTTATAAACAGTGGATGCAAATATGTCATCCACATATCAGGAATCAAGGTAGATAAGAATATCATGTCATTTGAGTGCCATGAGGAACTAGATAGAGTCCTTGCCGAGAATGGGATAAAATCCAGACGAGTTCCAATACAGTGGAACGACTTTGATTTTCATGGATATTTTGAGATGGCAAAATGCATACTGGAGGAGTATCCTGACGTGGACGGAATATTTGCCGCAGACATGCCAGCGATAGCATTCCTCAAGGCAGCACTTGCCATAGGCAAAAAGATTCCTGATGACCTGGCGATCGTGGCATACGACGGAACGTACATAACCAACGCCAGCACGACAAGGCTCACATCGATACATCAGCCGTACAAGGAGATCGCCCAGGAGGCAGTACGCCAGCTTATGGAGATGATCGACGGACCGGAGGAGGAAGATGATGCCGAAGGACAGGGTGAAAGTGCAACCGCAGATCAGATCGACAGCGTAAAAGAGAGAAACACACATATAGACGGAAATCTTATACTACTTCCGGTGAGCGTAGAAAAAGGCGATACAACTTTATAGTATGATTACGAAAAGAAGTTCATGAAGAGAAAATGAGGTGCCACTCAAAAATCATGAACTTCTTTTTTATGCGGGTACAAAACATAAAAAACTTACTAAGAGCACAAAATACAAAAATCTATAAATCCCCTATTGACGAAACATGTTTCATATGATAATCTTAATGCAAATGAAACATGTTTCATTTAAGCGCTTATGAAATGTGTTTTATCGGAACAATATGAATGATAGCGAGAATTAACAAGAGGGAAAATTCAAAGCAAGAAAAGGAGAAAAGGTTATGAGAGCAAAGAAATTAGTAGCATGTGCACTTTCAGCAGCTATGATGCTGGGACTTGCATCCATGACAGGATGTGGTTCAGCAAAGAAGGATTACGATCTGTATATTTACAACACAAAGTCTGAGATTGCAGACAGCATCCAGGATCTGTGCAAGGATTATGAGACAGAGACAGGAGTTAAGGTTAAGGTTTACACATGTGGTACACAGGAGACCATGGAGACACTCAGATCTGAGATGAATTCCAAGAACTATCCTACACTGTACGCGATAAATCAGGCACAGTTCACAGAGTGGAACGAGGGCGGATTTGTACTTCCATCAACATCAGTAAAGAATGAGGAGTTAAAGTCAATCTACGATTCAATTCCAGAGAGCATGCAGCTCGCAGATGAGAGCGGAGCAAGCTGCGGAATCCCTTACAACGTAGAGGGTTACGGACTTATCGCAGATACGCAGATGATATGTGATGTATTTGGACTTGACAGCGCAGACGCATTTGTCGCTGATTACAGAAGTGCCAATTATGAAGAGTTCACAGGCATGATCAAGGCAATCGATGATTACATAAACGGCAAGGGTGGTGAGAAGGTTACACTTTCAGGCAATGCATACACCACGGCAAAGGACAAGACAGCCACAACAGAGAACATGAACGGAGTATTTGCAATCGCAGGTGCTGAGAAGTGGACATATGCAAACCACTATACAAACTACGCACTGAATGCAGTGTTCTCTAATTACAATGCAACGGCAGCAGCTACAAAGGAAGATGTTGATAAGCTTGAGGAGCCACTTGTAAAGATGGTTCAGGAGCTTGATATGCTTTCAAGCTACACAGCAGGACCAAGCGGCAAGGTAGAGCGTGGATCAGAGTACATTAACTCAACAGTGACAGGATATGATCAGGCAGTTCAGACATTTGCCGAGGGTAAGGCAATGTTCATCAAGCAGGGTAACTGGGTATACGGAACCATCGCAGGCGTGGATGCAGACAAGGCATCAAGACTTACGATGCTCCCAATGAAGGTCAACCTTGAGCAGAGTGACATCTCAGCTGAGGGCGTTACAGTTGACAAGATGAACAGCTCAATCCCTGAGTTCGTTTCACAGTATTACGTTATCAACAAGAAGGATTCAGAAGAGGAGCAGAAAGCCGCTGAGGACTTCCTTGTATGGCTCTACACATCAGATACAGGAAAAGATTACATCACAAACAAATTCGCATTTGTCCCATTCAACGCAGACGAGAGCGAGAAGCTTGAGAATCCGCTCAGCAATTCACTTGTATACTATATGAGCAATGACCTTGTGATGGGCAATGACTTCGATGCTTTCCCTGAGTCATGGGGACTCAACACCATCGGTGCAACTATTCAGGAGCAGTTGTTTACAAATCCTGATCAGTGGGATGAGAACACTATAAGAACAGGTGTGGAAGATGCACTGACAAAGTGGAAGGACAGCATCAAAGAGTAATCGGTGCTAAATGGGATGTGTCAGGTTTTCTATGAAAACCTGACATGTAGCGCCAGCCATTTGCCGAAGGCAAATTTTGTATGGCTGGTGTTCAATGTAGGAAAGGAAAAACTATGAAAAGATTTTACAAGAGAAAATTCTGGTTTATGGTTCTGCCTTCTATAGTGTTGTTTCTGCTGGTTATCATAGTTCCTTTTATAGAGGGTGTGATCTATTCCTTCACCGAGTGGAGAGGTTCCTACTTCGTAGGTGGGGAGCACTGGTGGAATGCACTGGTGGGACTTAAGAATTATACAAGCATATTCAAGTCGAAGGATTTCCTTCAGTCACTTGGATACACGGCCATATATGCTGTACTCGCAGTAATAGCACAGAATGTTGTCAGTCTTCTTCTGGCACTCATGATCAAGAAGCTTACCAAGGGCAAGGGACTTTTCAGAACGGTACTGTTCCTTCCATATGTACTTGGAATGCTCGCAATGGGTTATGTATGGCGTTTCATATTTGAAAATGTATTTTCACAGACGCTGTTCGGAACAGACGGTGTGGTACACGTAGAGGTGCTCAACAACATGCTTCAGAATCAGTGGAAAGCACTTCTGGCATATGCGATCGTTGGTGTATGGCAGGTTGCAGGTTATTACCTGATAATCTACCTCAACGGACTCAACAATATTTCAGAGGATATTTATGAGGCTGCCAGAATAGATGGGGCTACGGGCTGGACAAGCTTCAGGAAGATCACACTTCCGCTTCTCATGCCTTCATTTACGATAGTGCTCTTCATGTCACTGGCAAACAGCTTCAAGATGCTTGACCTCAATGTTTCACTGACAGAGGGCAATTTCGGAACGACCATGATATCCTACATGATACTGAAAACAGTAAGAGAGAGCTCTCCTCCGGCATACGGAGAGGCGCAGGCACAGGCAGTTATATTCTTCGTTATCATTGCAGTTATATCTATAGCTCAGGTAATGATCACTAAGAGAAAGGAGATTGAATCATAATGGGAGTAAAAGGCAAGATCAAAAGAGCACTCATAGTGGTTATACTCGCAGTATTGGCAATCGTGACCATATTCCCGATATGGTTCCTGATCGTCAACTCATTCAAGGGACAGCAGGAGATAGTAGCATCTCCAATAGCTCTCCCGAAATCATGGAATCTGGACTATCTGAAGAATGCAGCTGAGCAGATAAATCTCGGCAGCAGCCTGCTTCAGACAGTACTCATAACAGTTGCGGCAGTGGCACTTATCGTGGTCATATCTTCATTTGCCGCATGGGCAATTGCCAGGACAGATTCCAAGGTGGCAAATATACTCTTCATCGCATACACAGCAGCCATGCTCATACCTTTCCAGTCAGTTATGTACCCATTGGTATCGCTGATGGACAAGCTGGGACTCAAAAACACACCGGGGCTGATCCTCATGTACGGAGGCTTTGGAATCAGTATGTCGGTTCTGCTGTACAGAGGATTCATCAAGAGTATCCCGCTGTCACTTGAGGAGGCAGCCATGCTCGATGGAGCAAATATATTCCAGATATACAGATATGTGGTCATGCCCCTCTTAAAGCCTACGACCATGACAGTTGTCATCACAAATGCAGTGTGGATATGGAACGATTACCTTCTTCCATTCCTCGTAATAGGAAATAACGACAAAAAGACGCTCACGCTGAGCTTATATTATGCAAAGAGTCTGTCAGGACAGTATGGAAATCCATGGGAGCTAATCTTCCCTGCGGTACTTCTCTGCATCATCCCTATCGTGATCATATTCATCATACTTCAGAAGAATATCATCGAGGGAATTTCAGCCGGAGCTGTGAAAGGATAAACATAAAATATGGACAGAAAATGGTGGAAAGAGGCGGTATTTTACCAGATATACCCTAGAAGCTTCTATGACAGCAACGGAGATGGAATAGGAGATCTGAAGGGAATAACTGAGAAATTGCCGTACCTCAAAAATCTTGGCGTGACCGCTGTGTGGATATGTCCATTCTTCAAGTCGCCTATGAAGGACAATGGATATGACATATCGGATTACTACGATGTGAATCCTGAGTTTGGAACCATAGAGGATGCGGATGAACTTATAAGATGCGCAAATGAAAATGGCATCAAGATCATCATGGACATGGTCATCAATCACACATCAGACCAGCACAGATGGTTCCAGGAGGCGTGCCGGGACAGACACAGCAAATACAGAAATTACTATATATTTAAGGACAACATAGATGGACTTGCAGATCTCAGATCCAACTTCGGTGGAAGCACATGGACACAGATTGAGGATGGCAGCTGGTATTTCCATTCATTTGCGAAGGAGCAGCCGGATCTCAACTGGGAATGTGAGGAGATGAGACAAGAGCTCTACGACATGATGAATTGGTGGCTTGACAAGGGAGTTTCAGGATTCCGAATGGATGCCATCACATTTATCAAGAAAGACCTCTCATTCCCGCCTATGCCGTCAGACGGCGAGGACGGCAGATGCGATGTTGGCAAATGCTGCCTCAATAGGCCGGGAATAGATGAGTTCCTTCACGAGTTAAAACTCAACACATATGGCAGAGGAGACTTTGTGACTGTCGCAGAGACTCCTGGAGTCCCAAATGAGGATTTGGACAGATATATTGGGAGAGATGGACATTTCTCCATGATATTTGACTTTAGCTACACAGATATAGATATCAATCCGGGCGATCTCTGGCTGCACCAGAGAGACTGGACGATAGAGGAATTCAAGGACAAGCTGTTCACCAATCAGAGACTTGTGAAAAAGATCGGATGGGCAGCAAATTACCTGGAAAACCACGATCAGCCTAGAAGTATAGGCAAGTACTTCCCAGCCGGTGATATTCCTGAATACAGAACACAGATGGCAAAGGCGCTGGGCGCGCTGTTCTTCTTCCTGAAGGGTACGCCGTTTGTATATCAGGGACAGGAACTTGGCATGATAAACACTCATTTTGATAACATAGATGAGCTGGACGATATCAACTCCAAGGGACAGTTTGCGAGATGCATTGAAGCCGGATACAGCGAGGCAGAGGCGATGGAATCTGTAAATATCAGGAGCCGCGACCAGTCAAGACTTCCGATGCAGTGGAACAGCGATAAGAACTTCGGATTCTCAGTGCATGAGCCATGGCTGGCATGCAACAATCAGTGTGACCTCCAGACAGTGGAGCTTGAGAGCGCTGATAAGGATTCTGTGCTTAACTTTTATAAGGCGATGATACAGCTCAGAAATCACTCGGAGTACACACAGACGCTCATCTACGGGGACCTGGAGGATGTGGAAACTGACAGCACTGGAATCATAGTGTACAGGCGCAAGCCGGTTCAGATTGAGTGTGCATGTGGAACTGGAGCAAATGCAGAAAGCACAGACAGATCGGTATATGTTGTTGTCAACATGACCGGTGAGGATGTGGGCTATGTAATTCCTGAGACTGCGGATGTGCTTATGGGTAATTATGCGGATTATGATGGTACGCTCAGACCTTATGAGACTGTGGTGTACGCGGTGTAGGCCGGAGCTGGCAGAAAAAGCCTGAATATTGGTGGAGACTGATTGAAAATTACAGTTGGTCTGGTATCAGTATTCAGGCTTTTTTCGTTGTCTGTATACTTTTGGGATACTTTGCTCAAATCTATAGACAAAGTGAATGGATCATTAAATGCAAGATATGTCTTAATGTTCAAAGCGTATTCACAGTTCAGAATAATCCCCCAACTTAACCATTATCGGTACCATATTTGGTCAACTTTTTTCCATATAAAATCTAATTCCCAGATATTAAAATAACTGTATTAAAAGCAGTCAGACATGAGATTTTAGAGCAGAGGGTGCGCAGTGCACAGGCGTAACGGAGGTTGTCTGCTCAGACAAATAAATGGAGAAAAGGAGTCACACTTATGGGTATTATTTTTCACGAAGAAACAAAGACATTTCACCTTACAAATGGCGAGATAAGCTACATCATGACAGTGCTCCCCAATGGACATCTGGGAAATCTGTACTATGGTAAGGCGATAAGGGACAGAGAGGATTTCTCACATCTGTTGGAGCTTGTCCAGAGACCTATGTTCCAGTATGTATATGACGATGACAGACTGTTCTCACTTGAGTCAGTGAAGCAGGAGCTTCCTGTGTACGGAACCAAAGACTACAGAGCACCGATGGTTGAGGTACTTCAGTCAAATGGCAGCAGGATATCAGATTTTGTATATGTATCACATGAGGTAAATGAGGGCAAGCCAAAGCTTGAGGCATTGCCGGCAACATACACAGAGAATGATGACGAGGCAGAGACATTGATCGTCACATTGAAGGATTCACTCACAGGCATAAAGGCGAGAATGCTCTATACGATATGGAGCGACAGACCAGTCATAGCAAAGAGTGTGGAGTATGTAAATGAAGGCACAGAGGCGGTATATCTCACCACTGCTTACAGTATGTGCCTGGATCTCCCTGATCCTGATTATCAGTGGATGCAGCTCTCAGGCGCATGGGCAAGGGAGCGCCACATAATAACAAGGGATCTCGAGCAGGGCGTACAGTCGATAGGTAGTAATCGTGGTCATTCATCCCATGAGCACAATCCGTTCATCGCATTGAAGAGAAAGACAACTGACGAGAACCAGGGAGAGGCGATTGGAATAAGCCTTGTATACAGCGGCAATTTTAAGATACAGGCAGAGGTTGACACGAGAAATACAGCCCGCATTCTTGCCGGAATAAATCCGGATACATTTGACTGGAAGCTCGATGCAGGTGAGCATTTCCAGACTCCTGAGGCAGTCATCGTATACTCAGATCAGGGACTCAACAAGATGAGCCAGACCTTCCACAAGCTGTATCAGAAGAGACTTGCAAGAGGCGAGTGGAGAGACAAGCCAAGGCCGATCCTCATCAACAACTGGGAGGCTACATATTTTGATTTCACCAGAGAGAAGCTCATAGCCATCGCACAGAAGGCAAAAGAATGTGGAGTTGAGCTGTTCGTCCTTGACGATGGCTGGTTTGGAGCCAGAACTACAGACCATGCAGGTCTTGGAGACTGGGTTGCAAATCCAGACAGACTCCCGGAGGGAATCACAGGAATTGCAGAGGATATAGAGAAGGTAGGATTGAAGTTCGGACTGTGGTTCGAGCCGGAGATGACAAATAAAGATTCAGACCTCTACAGAGAGCACCCAGACTGGATACTTTCAGTTCCGGGAAGACATGACTCACACGGAAGATTCCAGTATGTTCTGGATTTCTCCAGAAAAGAGGTCGTTGACAGAATATATGAGATGATGGCAAAGATACTCAGCACGGCAAAGGTGTCATATGTGAAGTGGGATATGAACAGAAGTATCACCGAGTGCTATAGTGCAGTTCTTCCGGCTGACAGACAGGGCGAGGTGTTCCACAGATACATACTTGGTGTGTACGATTTGTATGAGAGACTCACAAGCACATTTCCACATGTACTCTTTGAGTCATGTGCCAGCGGCGGCGGACGTTTTGATCCGGGCATTCTCTACTATGCGCCACAGGGCTGGACAAGTGATGACACGGATGCCATAGAGAGAGTCAAGATCCAGTATGGAACATCCATGTGTTACCCGATCAGCAGTATGGGAAGCCACGTTTCGGTTGTGCCAAATCATCAGACAAGACGTGAGACTCCGCTTAAGACCCGTGCAAATGCTGCATACTTCGGAACATTTGGATATGAGCTGGATCTGAACAAGCTCACAGCCGAGGAGATAGAGGAGGTCAAGGAGCAGGTCAAGTTCATGAAGGCATACCGTGAGGTAATCCAGTACGGAACATTCTACAGGCTTGCAAGTCCATTTGACGATGAGGAGTGCGGCTGGATGGTCGTATCAGACGATAAGAAGACCGCCATCGTTGCGTGGTTCAGAACACTCTACACACCGAACAAATGCTTCACCAGAATGAAGCTCCACGGCCTTGATCCTGATGCGATATATAGCTGCAATGTGCTCGGGGGACAGGCGCTCACAGTGAGCAAGACACCGGATGGAAAGCTGATATATGAGAAAGTGTCAGGAGACAAAGGAGAGGATTCTGCAGTCAATGTCATCGCAGGCCCATCATGCTATGGCGATGAGCTGATGAACCTCGGACTCATTACCAGCGACACATCGGCGGGAGAGATAGTCGGAGAGGATATGCCTTGCGGAGACTATGATTCCAGACTCTATGTGCTCAAGGCAGAGTAAGCGGGTTTGCGAAAAATTTTCCTGCTTTTTCGGGCAGAAAAAGAAAAAAGACAGTATATCCGAGTCAAAAAACTAAGATAATAAATTCCAAATAACCGCACTCGTGGTCTATAATTGAAATAAGGCAGTTAAGATATGCCTGTATGGGTTATTTCTGACGACCAGCAAAGGGCATGGTACCAGAAAGGCCATAGTGGCAGGACTTCTGGGAATGCTGCCGGATGATACAAGGATTCCAGATGCCCTGGACATAGCAGACGAGCAGATGGCGCTGGCGGGAATAAACAGTGCTATCCCTGTAGATGAGGTCATAGATGCCATGAGACGTATCGGTGCAGACATGTCCGATACACTGAAGGAGACTGCGCGTGGAGGCCTTGCAACCACTCGCACGGCGCTTGAGGTGAAAAATAGACTAAAAATGTAGACAGAAACTATGGCATTTGTCAAATTGCATAAATAAGGTTTTTTTTAGCCTGCAAACATGATATAATTGCATAAAGAATGTTTTAAAAATGCAGTTGGGGATGATCAGATGAGCAACAGGAAGAGAATATGCGTTATAACAGCACAGGTTGAAGAGAGTACACAGAATCGCTTCATGCAGGGATTTCTGAAGCAGGCATATGATATGAATTACGATGTCTGCATATTTTCCATGTTTTTGAAGTACCAGGATTCAGCAGACAGGGAGGTTGGCGATTCAAACATCTACAACCTTATTAATTTTAACCTTTTTGATGCTGTGGTATTGTGTCAGGACACCATACAGACTCCGGGAGTCGTAGAAAAGCTGGAGAAGCGCCTGCAGTCAGAATTTGCAAATGGTGTGGTAGTGGTAGTCGACAAAGAGAATAACATATTCCCAACGGTCATGATGGATCATTATACCCCTATAGTAAAACTCGTGGATCACCTTATAGAGGTTCACGGACACAAGAATATATATTTCCTGGGCGGACTCAAAGAGCACATACACTCCAAGCAGCGACTCGCCGGTTACATAGACAGCATGAAGGCGCACAACCTGCCGGTTACGGACGACATGATATATTATGGAACATACTGGTACGACAGCGGCGACTACATGGTGGACGAGCTTGTGAAGGATAAGGAGCATCTGCCGGATGCCATCGTATGTGCAAATGACTGTATGGCCATCGGAGTGTGCACCGCATTTGACAGATATGGAATAAGAGTTCCCGAGGACATAGCCGTGGTGGGCTATGACTCCATAGAAGACGGAAGAAACAGTCCTGTTCCGATCACATCTGCGGACATACCGGCGGATGACTGCGGGCACTACTGTATGAAATATATAGATGCAAAGCTTAACGGACATGACGTACCGGAATTCAAGTCCAACGTGGAGCTGTACATAGGTGGAACCTGTGGCTGTGAGGGCTGGGAACGAGAGACAGTCAGGATCAGAAGAGACAAATGGGAGACAGACCTCTCAGAGACCGGCTTCTACTCTTGCTTCAACAACATGGCGGATGACCTTGTGGCGCAGACGAGCGTGGAGTCATTCTTCGACACCGTGTCGGAATACGTGTACCAGATAAGACCATTTGAGAGCTTCCATCTGTGCCTGAACGACTACTGGAGAAATCCGGAGGTCATGACCGGCGATGAGGCACTTCGCCACGGTTACACAGATCATGTATACAGACTGATAAAGTGTGGCCCGGATGAAAAAGAAGAGAGACACATACGCTACGACGACGTATTCGAGTCTGCGAAGCTGTTGCCGGAGCTGTACGAGGACAGGGATTATCCTACAGCGTTCATATTTACACCATTGTTCTTCCAGGACAGAAGCTTTGGCTATGCAGTGGTGAACTACGGTGCAGAGCCGAGGGTGTACGAAGATGTATACAGATCCTGGATCAAGACGGTTGCCAGGGACATGGAGTCATTTGCAAGACATCAGGGACTCAATGTACTTCTAAACAAGCTTGAGGCGGATCAGATAAGAGATGGTCTCACCGGAATGTACAACTTCAGAGGCTTCATGGGCAGGGCAAATGACATGATAGTCCAGGCCGCTGAAGAGAAGTCCGAGATACTTGTGTTGGCGGTGGATCTGAAGAATACACGCCAGATAAACAGCAATTACGGAAGAACAGAGGGTGACAGAGTCCTGAGCTATGTTGCCCAGTCGATAAATGAGATACTTACCCCATACGAGATATCCATGAGGATGGGAAATGACGAGTTCGTCATAGCCACAGTGGCAAAGAGTGGCGATATCTCAAGGGGAGAATATATAGCCGAGGAACTCAAGAAGAAGCTTGAGGCGGCAAACAGTGGCGGAAAGGACGATTACGAGCTCGGTATATATTACGGATGTAAGAAGGCTCTGGTCAAGTCATCTGCCGAGCTGGAGACCCTCATCAACGATGCGGTCAACCAGAAGAACCGCATAAAAGAACAGAACAATGCCAAGGGACGCAACAAAGCGACGATAACGAACAGGGATCTGGAGAGAGATGAGATAGTAGCTATGATACTGGACAACAACATGCTTACATATCATTTCCAGCCTATAGTAAGTGCCCGTGACGGAAGCATATTTGCATACGAGGCACTTATGAGGATACTGGTTCCTATGAGAATGTCACCCCCTGAGCTTCTGGAGAGTGCAGAGAGACTGAACAGACTGTACGATGTGGAAAAACTCACACTGTTCAACATCGTGGAGATCGTGGCATCGAATCCTGAGATGTTCAGGGGCAAGAAGGTATTTATCAACAGCATGCCGGGGCATATGCTCAACGCACAGGACAGAAATGAATTCATTTCAAAGGTGAAGACGCTCCAGTGTGCAGGCATCGTCATAGAATTTACCGAGGGAGCAGAGCTGTCGGATGCGGAACTGAATGATCTCAAGGCATTCCTCAGAGGAAATGGCATGGAGATCGCCATAGACGACTACGGCTCAGGCTATTCAAATGTAAACAATCTTCTCAGGTATATGCCTGAGTATGTGAAGATAGACAGAATGCTTCTGACAGGGATCGATGCAGACCCACACAGACAGCATTTCGTCAAGGATATAATAGAATTCACCTCGACCAACGACATCAAGGCGCTGGCAGAGGGCGTTGAGACCACGAAGGAGATGAAGACCGTCATCCAGCTCGGTGCGGATCTCATTCAGGGATACTATACCGCCCATCCGAACGCGGAGGTGGTACAGCTCATATCCCCACAGGTTGTGAATGAGATAGTTCAGTACAACCAACAGGAAGAGGTGGCTGAGAACAGCAGCATATTTGTCATGGAGCATGAGAGAAGTGCATCACTTCTGAAGCTCACATCCCGGGGAATCAGGAAGATAGTTGTGGCACAGAGAGCCGGTGGCGACAACAATGTTCGCATAGTCGGCGCACAGGGCTTCAAGTCAGATATGACACTCAAGATAAAGGATGGTTTCACCGGAACCATAGTGCTGCAGAATGTAAGCTTCTCGGGCGACCGTGACAAGCCTTGTATAGACTGCGGTGAGAATACGGATCTGCACATCATGCTTGAGGGTAAGAATTTCTGTAGGAATGGCGGAATAAAGATACCGGAGTCGTCCAGAGTGACATTTATCGGAGATGGGGATATAATGATCCGCGTCAACGGTAACAGCTATTACGGAATAGGCAATGACATTAATTCAAAGCATGGAGTCATGAAGTTCAAGCAGGAGGGCGCCATTAATATAGAAACAAACGGTGTGAACGGAGTGGCAATAGGCGCCGGACTCGGAGGAGATATACGTATAGAGAAGGGACGATACGACCTGTATATCAACGGCGAGAACGGAGTTGCTATTGGAAGCATAAGCACCCCGGTGAATCTGAATCTCCTGCAGGCGGACATAGACATAACCTATGAGGCTGCAAATGGAGTCGCCATCGGCTCGATGAGCCAGCACGCAGATATCGCGATAAAGAACACATCCATATCGCTCAGAGGATCGGGCAACAGATACGTGGCGGTCGGAACCCTGGACGGAGATGGATGCAGCGTAGATATAAGCAGAGCACATGTGGACATGAACCTTAAGGGCAATTCGTGCATAGCCATGGGATCTGACCATGGAATAGCAGACATACGCATGACGGACGCCAACTCAAGGCTGGCGGTTCAGGGCGAAGCGTGCTTCGCACTTGGAAGCAGAGACGGCACAGGCATGCTGTCCAGCAATAATGCAGATCTGAATGTGGTTGTCAGGAATTCACTGAACATAGATATATCCGCGGCAGAGCAGGACATACGTCTGGTGAATGGAAGATACATGTTCGTTCTGAACAATGAGAATATAGAGCGCAAGGTAGTAGAGCGTTATTAATTCAAAGGAGTATAAAGTGATAATGGAAAGAGAGACTATGTGTATACAGGCTGGATACCAGCCTAAGAATGGGGAGTCAAGAATGATACCGATCGTACAGAGCACAACGTTCAAGTACGACACGAGCGAGGATATGGGTAAGCTGTTTGACCTTGAGGAGAGCGGCTATTTCTACACCAGACTTGCAAATCCGACAAATGACTATGTGGCAGCCAAGATATGTGCCCTGGAGGGGGGATCGGCAGCAGTGCTCACATCGTCAGGACAGGCAGCAACCTTCTTCTCGGTATTCAACATTGCCGGAGTAGGAGATCACGTTGTGGCATCATCCACCATATACGGAGGAAGCTTCAACCTTTTTGCTGTGACCATGAAGAGAATGGGTGTGGAATTCACATTTGTGGATCCTGACTGCTCGGACGAGGAACTTGAGGCAGCGTTCAGACCAAACACCAAGGCCGTGTTTGGCGAGACCATAGCCAATCCGGCACTCATAGTATTCGATATAGAGAGATTTGCAAATGCGGCACATGCACACGGAGTACCACTCATCGTGGACAACACATTTGCCACACCGATCAACTGCAGACCTATAGAGTGGGGCGCAGACATAGTCACACACTCCACCACGAAGTACATGGACGGACATGATGCAACCGTGGGTGGGGCAATCGTGGATTCAGGAAAATTCGACTGGATGGCACACGCAGACAAGTTCCCAGGACTCACCACACCTGATGAGTCATATCACGGAGTGGTATACGCAGAGAAGTTCGGCCAGGGCGGCGCATATATCAACAAGATCGTGGCACAGCTTATGAGAGATCTCGGCCCGATACCTGCACCTATGAATTCGTACATGCTCAATCTTGGACTGGAGTCGCTTCACGTGCGTATGCCACGTCACTGTGAGAACGCACTGGCGGTTGCGAAGTTCCTCGAGGCACACGATAAGATAGCCTGGGTAAATTATCCTGGACTTGAGAGCAGCAAGTATTACGAGCGTGCTAAGAAGTATATGCCGGATGGCACATGTGGAGTTGTGTCATTTGGCGTCAAGGGAGGAAGAGCTGCTGCGGAGGCCTTTATGAAGGAACTCAAGGTTGCGATGATAGCAACACATGTGGCGGATGCACATACATGCGTTCTTCATCCTGCATCAGCTACACACAGACAGATGAATGACGAGGAGCTTCTGGCGGCAGGAGTAAGTCCTGATCTTGTGAGACTGTCGGTGGGCATTGAGAATGTAAAAGACATAATAGCAGATCTTGAAAATGCACTGGATAAGGTACAGATATGAGAATAATAAATATAACCGACCTTTCGGCACCCGAGCTTGATATATATGCGCGCATGTCAGAGAATCAACTGGCGCACATATATGAACCGGCTTCCGGGCTGTTCATAGCTGAGAGTCCAAAGGTCATAGAGAGGGCACTGGATGCGGGTTACGAGCCAGTGTCCATTCTATTGGAAGACAGGCACGTGGAAGGACAGTGCGCGGATATAATAAAGCGGTGCGGAGATATACCGATATACACAGCACCATTTGATGTCCTCACGAAGCTCACGGGATTTGCCCTGACAAGGGGGATGCTGTGCGCCATGAGGAGGGCAGAGCTGCCGTCTGTTGAGAGCGTGTGTGAACATGCCGCCAGAATAGCGGTGCTTGAGGAAGTGATGAACCCGACAAATGTGGGAGCGATATTTAGAAGTGCGGCGGCACTCGGGATGGATGCTGTACTGCTCACGCCGGGCTGCAGTGACCCGCTCTACAGGAGGGCGGCAAGGGTCAGCATGGGAACGGTGTTCCAGATACCGTGGACATATATTACATTTGACACCCTGGGTCTTGCACACAATAAAGCAGATCATGGCATATGGCCGGAGTTTGGGATGGAACAACTTCACAGTATGGGCTTCAGGACGGCATCCATGGCGCTAAGAAATGACACGATAGACATACACGACCCGGAGCTGAAGCAGATCGACAGATTTGCAGTAATACTGGGAACCGAGGGAGAAGGCCTCAAGACAGAGACCATAGATTTCAGCGACTACACAGTGAAGATACCAATGTATCACGGAGTGGACAGCCTGAATGTGGCTGCAGCCAGTGCCGTGGCATTCTGGGAGCTTGGCAGGCGCTCATAAAACGTCGAAAAACCTCCCTCAAAAAATACGCATACATATCTACAGGATATGGAAAATATGTTATAATAGTCAGGACGTGAACGGACAGGCTCACAGTCGGCAGAAGGAAAAGACTTAGGAGGATGATAGACATGTTTTATGCTATTTCAGGAATTAACGGGGATTATGAGGCATACAAGAGAGCACTCAAGAAACTTAAGTTTCAGAACCTTGACGATATAAAGGAAGAGGACATCATGAACGAGGAGGCAGTCATCAGCACTCTTGAGGGCGAGGATGTCCTGTATGTCCTTGGCAATATAATCGGAGCAGGCGGCGGATCCATGAAGATACTTCAGGATATGATGAGCAGAGATAATGTCATCGCAGTTGTCGGTGAGAACGAGTACAAGATCACACAGGCACTCAAGGCACTGAATGACCATATCCAGTCCACAGGTGAGGTGCCACCACAGATGCTGGTAGACAAGATAACATCCATGCTTGGAGAAGAGCTCTCAGGTGCGGTGGAGGAGTTCCTGCAGCTTGACGATGAAGAGCGTGAGGATGTCATAGAGTATATAGATGAGATTTCTGAGGAAGCGTTCCTCGAAGTGATGATGGCGAGAAAGAAATTTGTGCTGGTTCACGCCGGAATAAGAAACTTCGATCCGAAGAAGGAACTGGATGAGTACGACACAGAGGACTTCATCACAGAGCCAGCAGACCTGGACAAGACATATTACAAGAACAGAACACTCGTCGTTGGACATGTGCCAACCACAGAGCTCGGCGGTGAGGGCAAGATCGTTAAGAAGAACAACAACGTTGCCATCGACTGCGGGTGCGGCAAGGGCGGACAGCTTGGAATATACTGCCTGGGCAACGGCTCGGAGATGTATGTATAATAGAATAAAGAAGAGATTGACACGGCGGGATATGAAATATCATGTCCCGCTTTTTTATTATGGAAGAAATTGGATTAAGAAAATAAAGTGGTTTATACAAATTGTATAGTTAAGCGAAGAATCAACGAGGATTTTTGTCGATTTTAAATCGCAAATGGAATTTAAAAATTGTGAAGAAACTGTTAAAATAGGGTGTGAGCATGGATAAAGAATTTTCCTATATAAATATTTATAGTTTTTTATAAAGAAAACAGGAGGAAAACATGGGTGTTATAGATTTTCATTCACACATACTGCCGGGTATAGACGACGGCAGCAGGAATGTCGAGACATCTATAGGCATGCTTCGGATGTGCAAAGAGCACGGCGTGGATACTATGATAGCGACGCCGCACTTTTATGCTGATTCAAATACTGTGGAGAGGTTCATTGATTCAAGACAGAAAGCATATGATAAAGTCATGGCTGAGAATATGGACATACCGCAGATTATAATGGGGGCAGAGGTCGCGTTCTTTGCAGGAATAAGCAGAGCGGAGAAAACGGACGCACTAAAAGTAGAAGGAACTGATATCATGTTGCTGGAGATGCCGTTTGTGACATGGAGTGATTCGGTAGTGCAGGAAGTACGAGACTTAATTGAGAAGAGACATTTCCATATCATACTAGCTCATATAGAGCGATTCTTACAAATACCAGGCAACAAGCCATATGTGAGACAGATCCTTGAACTGCCAGTTACGGTGCAGGTGAATGCGGAGACACTTCTGGATTTCAGACAGAAGGGCAAAATGCTCAAGATGTTCAAGAAAGGACAGGCACACATCATAGGAAGCGACTGCCATGGTATGCATCACAGGGTGCCGAACTTGTGGCTGGGCCGCGAGGTGCTGGAGAAGAAGCTGGGACATGAATTCCTGGAGAACATGGACAGCTACGGAACAAAGCTCCTGAAAGAACATCAGATACACCCATAATCAGCAATAACAACGAAACATGTAAAAGATAAACAGATAGATGGAGGACAACAACATGTCTAAGAAGACAGCGATAATCATCAGTATTGTGCTGTTCATAATACTGTGTGGTCTTATTGTGTGCGAGAAGAAGTGGCCTACAGCGGGAACAGACCTGCTTATGCTGAACGTCCTGAGATAGCACATTACATTCCGACGAGGTGATACATATGTCATACAGGAACAGAACACTATCAGAAAAAAAGAGAATATACAAGAAGCTTGGACTTGTGATCGCAGCCATACTGGTCGTATGCATTGCACTGGCGATAGCACTCAGACCGACAAAAGGAAATGCATCACACAATGCATCGGGCACACAGGCGGTCGAAGGCATGATCGAGGTGGACGGAGTCAAATACGTTCCCAAGAAGAATATAGAAACATATCTTTTTATGGGAATCGACAATATGGGCAAGGTTCAGAAAGTCACCGATTATGAGGGGGCAGGCCGATGCGATGTGGTCATGCTGATGGTCAGAGACCTGACAGATGGAACATACAAGACGCTGAGCATAGACAGAAATACCATAGTGGAGCAGGATACACTGGATCCCGACGGAACCTACGTTGCAACGAGCCCGGCACAGCTTGCTCTGGCACATGAGAATGGTGACGGAATGGAGATAAGCTGCGAGAACGTGGTCAAGGCGGTGTCAAACTTCCTTGGCGGCCAGAAGATAGACGGATACGCAGCGGTGAATATGGGGGCCATAGGAACCATCAACAATCTGGCTGGCGGAGTCACGGTTACCATAGAGGATGATTTCTCCAAGGTGGATAAGACAATGAAGCAGGGAGAGACCATCACACTGACCGATGAGCAGGCAGTACATTTTATCCATGACAGATTCGATGTGGGAGATGAATCCAACACCCAGCGAATGAAGCGTCAGGAGGTGTACAAGGCAGGACTCAAGGATAACCTGGAGGCAAAGTGCAGCGAGGATAACACATATCCACTGACCATATATGACGCCCTGGGAGATTACATGGTGACTGACATCAGCTCACAGAAGTTCTCCAAGCTGGCACTCCTTGTTCTCAAGGAAAAGGACGCCGGAACGGTGTCGATAGCTGGAACAGAGACCGTAGATGATCTCGGATTTGTCGAGGTGGAGCCGGATGCGGATAGCCTTCAGCAGGCGATCGTAGAGCTGTTCTACAAGGAATATAACTAGCATCACACATTTGATGCAGGGGATATAGATACAAAAAACGGATGGAGGGAATATATGAATTCCAACAAGAAAATGGCTGCTGTGCAGGATGAGACCACACATATAGCCGCAGTGAACACATACAAGAATACAGAGGATGATGAAACCGAAATCGATCTACTGGACATGGGAATGGCGCTTCTTGAGAAGCTCCCATACATCATACTGTGCTTCCTGATCGGTGCGGTGCTGTTCAACGCATTTGCATACTTCCTGATCAAGCCGACATACCAGTCGACAGCCAAGCTGTATGTGGTATCAGCATCAGATGATTCCATAGTAAATCTCCAGGATCTGAACATCGGTTCATCCCTGACTAAGGATTACGAAGACCTGATACTCAGCTATCCGGTTCTCGACCGGGTCATCGAAAAGCTCGGCCTTGACATGGACTCAGAGGGGCTTGCCAAGATGATAACCCTTGAGAATCCTTCAGACACACGAGTCCTGAAGATCACGGTCACAAGCACTGACAAGCAGCAGGCATGTGACATTGCAAATACACTGGCAAACGTGTCGATAGAGTATCTCCCGGATACCATGAGCACAAGCGCACCTAACATAGCCCAGGTTGCAAGGGTAGCAGACCAGAAGGTCGGACCAAGCTACCTTAAGTACACCGCCATAGGTGCATTGCTTGGAGCACTCATCTACTGCCTGATCGTCATTGTGGGATACCTGATGGATGACACGATCCACTCAGCAGACGACATGGAGAAGTATTTCGGAATAGTACCGCTCACGACAATACCTGAGAGCGACCAGTTCAGAACAGACGATTCAGATGAAGAGCCTGGAAAGAAACATAACAGGAAAGAGAGGGTCAGAGCATGAAGAAGCTTAACATAGAGTTTCAGGAACTCCCATATGCAGTGGAGGAGGCGATGAACCGTCTCAGGATCAACATAAAGTTCTGTGGCAAGAACACAAGAAAGATACTCATAACCAGCAGCATGCCAAATGAGGGCAAGAGCAGCGTGGCGATCAACCTGTGGAAGATGCTCGCCGAGGCAGGATTCCCTGCTGTGCTGGTGGATGTGGATCTTCGTAAGTCAGTCATAAAGGACAGACATCACATAAAGGATGCTGACAAGCTTCCGGATCTTGGATATTTCCTGTCGGGACAGTCCGAGATGGAGGATGTCATCTATGAAACACAGGTAGAAAATGCATACATCGTACCTTGTATGAACCTTCTGGAGAACCCATCGGCTCTTCTGGAGGATGCTAGATTTGCAGAGCTTCTTGACAAGCTGGCAGAGACATATAGGTATGTCATTATAGACTCGCCACCGCTTGGCAGTGTGGCGGATGCCGCTCAGATCGCATCACTGTGCGATGGCGCAGCTCTGGTAGTCAGAGCAGGTGAGACATCAAGAAGTCTCATCAAACAGTCATTCCAGCAGCTTGACCAGGTAGGTTGTACGCTGCTTGGAGTCATACTCAATAGAGTTGAGACAACGGGTAGAGCATACAAGAAATACTACGGCAAGTATGGCAAATACTATAGCCAGTACGGCTATGGTTATGGCACTTACGGCAAAGAGGCTGCAGCCTCCAGCGACAGTACCCCGTCAAAATAATTCACTTTGGATATAACGCCATGTATAGTGGCGTGCAGGGCGTTTTATCATATATTCAATACAATAGAACTTTTTGGGAAGGAGGAATTTATTGTGAAGAATTTAAAGAAGCTTTTGGCTATAGTTGTATGTATCGCAATGATGGTGCCAACAGTTGCATTTGCAGCTACATCATCACCAGCTAAGGTAGACGTTAAGTCTGCTACAGCAAAGTCTCTTACATACAATGCAAAGAGCCAGACAACAACAATTGTTGTTAACGGTAAGACACTTACCCTGAACAAGGATTTCAAAGTCGTTTCAGGAAGCCTTAAGGCAACAAAGGCTGGTACATACACAGTTAAGATCAAGGGAATAGGTAACTATTCAGGCGATACAACAGTTAAGTACACAGTTAACGCACAGCAGAGCTACAAGGCTACTGCTGCTGCAAAGACATACAATGCTAAGAATCAGACAACCAAGGTTACAGTTAAGTATGGTAACACAGTTCTCAAGAGAGGTACTGATTACAAGATTACTGGTGTAACTAAGGCTAAGAACGCTGGCAAGTATAAGATTACCGTAAAGGGTATCAACAACTACAAGGGTACAAAGACAATTTACTACACAATTAACAAGGCTGCTCAGAAGTCTGTTAAGGTTAAGGTAAATGCTTCTAAGAAGAAGATCACTGTATCTGGTGTTAAGGCAAAGGCAAAGGTTACTTACAAGTCAGCCAATAAGAAGGTCAAGGTTAAGAATGGCAAGATTACTGTTGGTAAGGGTGTCAAGAAGGGCACAAAGGTAAGAATCACTGTTAAGGTTGCTGCAACAAAGAACTACAAGGCATACAGCAAGTCAATTATTTACAAGGTTAAATAATCATCCTGCTATGTTAAATAGTTCCAAGCCCTAGCCGGTGGCGCAAAACGAATGTCCATGCCACAGGACGTTCTGCGCCGCCAGTGTGGGTGATAAATAACAGGCAATTTAATGCGTATCATGGTTTACAGATGAAAAGGTTCAGCCGACAATCGCACGGGCTGAGTCATTTCATGTATGAATCAACAGACCGGGTCATGCGGGCACAAATATGACCCTGACGACAGAGAATGAGGAGAGAAAATTATGTATCAGAAAGGCGCAAAAGGGTGGCTGAAGCACTTTGACTTCATGCTGCTGGATCTTATAGTACTTCAATTATCATTTCTTGCGGCATTCCAGATCAGACACGGCATGGTAAATCCGTATGCAAACAGAGACTATCTCGCGCTGGCTATCATCACGGAGCTGGCGGATATAGTAGCCATGATATTTCTGAATACATATGAGGGCGTCATCAGAAGAGGATACTTCAAGGAATTCATATCCAGCTTCAAGAACGGTTTCGTGATAGTTGCACTGCTCCTTCTGTATGTGTTTGTCCTCAAGGATACATCTATATATTCCAGAACTACTATACTGCTCATGTGGGCCATATACGTATATGCTACATTTGCAGTGAGGAGCCTGTGGAAGAAGCATCTCGCGAAATATGCAGAGCATGGCAAGGGCAAGAAGCTCCTGGTCATGACCACCAGACATGTAGCAGATGAAGTGGTGGCAGGCCTCAAGGAGAAGAACTACTCCGGGTTTGATATAGTAGGAGTCATGGTGATAGATGCCAATCTCATCGGTCAGGAGATCCAGGGAGTGCCGGTGGTGGCGGATTACAACAGTGCAGTTGATTATGTGAGAACCGCATGGGTGGACGAGATATACGTGGATGTGCGTGGAGCATACGGATATGCGAACACCCTGATAGACGCATTTATCGAGGGCGGCATCACAGTTCACATGTGCATATCATCCATCGTGAGGACCCACGGCGACAAGCAGCTCATCCAGAAGATAAATGGTGAGACCGTGGTCACGACCATGATGAACTACGCAACACCAAAGCAGATGTTGCTCAAGAGAACGGCAGATATAATAGGAGGTCTGGTGGGCAGCATATTCACGCTCATCCTCACCATATTTATAGGACCTATCATATACATCAAGTCCCCAGGACCGATCTTCTTCAAGCAGGAGAGAGTGGGACTTAATGGCAAGATATTCAAGATGTACAAGTTCCGAAGCATGTACATGGACGCTGAGGAGCGCAAGAAGGAACTCATGGCGCAGAACACCATGAGCGATTCGAAGATGTTCAAGATGGACTTTGATCCAAGAGTCATAGGTAACAAGATACTGCCGGACGGCACCAAGAAGAAGGGAATAGGTCAGTATATCAGAGACTTCTCTATAGACGAGTTCCCACAGTTCTTCAATGTGCTAAAAGGAGTCGGCGGTATAATAGAGCCAACCGAGAAAAAGCTTGATTTTACAGGGTTTTCGCTGGCTTAGCTAGGTTCCTTAGTATGATTCTTATGATTTGTCATTAAAGGAAACCAATCGTATTTCCAGCGGGAATATATATAATAAAGTGGTTTCCTGGATGCTTATTTGACCCAATCATAAATAAGTAAATGAGAATCATAAATAATAGGAGGTAATGGCTGAGCCTGCGGATGTCCATCAAAAGACGTTCACAGGTTATCTGTCGTTGGAGAAAAATATAAGAAATAAATGAGAAAAAAGAGATAAGAAAGTAGCCCTCGATTTTGTCGGGGGGGGGGTACAGTAAGGGAGATATGAAATGCTAGGAATATCAAAACGAAAGTGTACGATGGATACCCCAGTACATATTAATGGGAATGAAAAGAAAAAGAAAACTGAATATCGAAACTCTTATATTGCATATCTAAATACTCAAAATGTGATTCCCATGAGCTGCTTACTTGTGTTTGGGGTATGGCTATGGACGGAATTACATATCTCAACAAATCTTAACATATTCCGGATTAATGCTCTTCTTTGTGTAGCAATAATCCTATCTAGTTTTAAATCACTCAAATTTGAAGGCAATTTCTACAATTGTGGGGACGATTGTAGATTAACAGATAGATTACAAAAAAATGGAAGGGGAAAGAAAAAAATCTATGTATAGAAAAGATTCTGAAGGATGGTTAAAACACACAGATTTTATAATCTTAGACATGATCTGTTTGCAATTAGCGTATGTTCTGGCATATGCAATTAGCGGATATGGATTTAATCCGTATGAAACAATTATTTATCGAAATATGGCAGTTTTCCTTGAACTGGCAGATCTGGTTATGATTTTTGCATATGGCACCATGAAAAGCGTGTTAAAGAGAGGATACTATCGTGATTTTGTAGTTACGTTAAATCATGCGATTATGGTAGGTGCCTTAGCGGTTTTATATTTATTCCTGCTTCAGGAAGGGCAGGACTTTTCAAGATTAACATTGATGCTGACCATAATAATTTATTTAGTAATGACGTATGTTGTCAGAGAACTTTGGAAAAAACTTCTGCGAAAACAGATGAAGGATGGCGGAGAACGTAAACTACTGATTGTAACATCAGAAGCTGTGGCTGAACAAGTAGTGTTAAGTATGCAGGAAAACAATTATGCCAGATTCTCATTGGCTGGTGTAGCTGTAATTGATGCGGACTGGACTGGAAGAGAAATTCATGGAGTTCCGGTAGTTGCCAACGAAGAGACTGCAGCAATGTATGTATGTCAGGAATGGATTGACGAAGTTCTGATTGTTGTTTCAGAAGTTCTTCCGTATCCGTCAGAGTTAATTGAGCAATTATCAGAGACAGGAGTAACCATTCATCTTAATCTTGCAAAGATCACAAGTGTGCCAGGGAAAAAACAGTTTGTGGAAAAGGTTGGTAATTACACAGTCCTTACGACAAGTATTAATTATGCATCAACCAGACAGTTAATGTTAAAACGATTGATGGATATTGCGGGTGGATTAGTTGGATGTATTTTTACCGGAATCATTTGTATTTTTGTCGGACCGGCAATTTATATTGCATCACCGGGACCAATTTTCTTTGCTCAGGAACGAGTAGGAAAGAATGGAAAGAAATTTAAAATGTACAAGTTCCGCAGTATGTATATGGATGCCGAAGAACGTAAGGCAGAGCTTATGAAAGATAACAAACTTGGAGATGGAAAGATGTTTAAACTGGACTTTGATCCTCGTGTTATCGGAAATAAGATACTTCCAGATGGGACACATAAGACAGGAATCGGTGATTTTATCAGACGAACAAGTTTAGATGAATTTCCGCAATTCTTTAACGTATTACGTGGCGATATGTCGATTATAGGTACTCGCCCACCCTTGATTTCAGAAACGAATCTGTATGAGCTTCACCATCGTGCAAGGCTAGCAATTAAGCCTGGAATTACTGGCATGTGGCAGGTAAGCGGACGAAGTGATATTACCGATTTTGAAGAAGTCGTTCGTCTTGATAAAGAGTATATCACAAACTGGAACATTGGGCTAGATATAAAAATATTGTTTAAAACAATATTGGTAGTCTTTAGGAAAGATGGATCAATGTAGTTAAGGATAAAACTCTACAGCCTGTTAAAAGCAATCTGTAGAGAAAAATAAATTGGATAAGTTATAAATATAATAAAAAGGAGAATTAAAATGATCATTACAAAAACACCTTTTAGAATGTCCTTTTTTGGTGGAGGGACCGATATGCCATCATTTTTTCGGGAAAATGGAGGTTCCGTCTTATCAACAACATTTGACAAATATTGTTATGTAAATGTACGCCATTTACCACGCTTTTTTGATTATTCAACGGAACTTTCTTATTCAAAAACAGAAAGAGTAACTAATATAGAAGATATTCAGCATCCGGCAATCAAAAATGCAATGAAGTTTTTGGATATGCATGAAATTCGTTTAACATATGAGGCTGATTTACCTGCTCGTTCTGGCTTGGGAACAAGTAGTTCTTTTGCAGTAGGTATGTTAAATGCTTTTTATGCTTTGAAAGGAAAATATGCTGATAAGAAAAAACTGGCAGATGAAGCAATTTATTTGGAAAGAGAACTTTGTCAGGAAGCTGGTGGTTGGCAGGATCAGATAGCAGCATCATTTGGAGGCTTTAATCGTATTAATTTTACAGATGAAGGCTATGAGGTGCTTCCGTTAATCATTTCACCAGAAAGAAAAAAACAACTTAATCAGAATTTGATGATGTTTTTTACAGGTTTTACACGTTTTTCATCAGATGTTCAGAAAGCAAATGCAGCAGGAAAAGTAGACAAGACAGCACAGCTTAAAGAAATGCTTTCTTTAGTAGATGATGCGGAAAAGGTATTAACAGATAAAACAGTCGATTTAGATGAATTTGGACGCATGTTAGATCATACATGGAAATTAAAAAGACAAACTGGAAATGCAGTTTCTACAAGCAATATAGATATTCTGTATGAAAAAGGAATCAAAGCTGGTGCATTAGGAGGAAAATTACTTGGTGCAGGCGGAGGCGGTTTCTTAGTTTTTTATGTACAACCAGAAAAACAAGCAGAAGTTAGAGAAGCAATGAAGGAATTGATGTATATTCCATTTTCTTTTGAAGATGGAGGGACAAGAGTTATTCATTACACTCCAGAATCATATGAACCATTAGTGTAAGGAGAAATAAAACATGAAAGTTGTAATTATGGCGGGTGGAAGGGGAACAAGAATTTCTTCAGTTGCCAGCGATATTCCAAAACCTATGATTAAAATTGAAGGTAAACCTGTTCTAGAACATGAAATTGAATGTTTAAGAGATCAAGGATTTAAAGATATTATTCTCACTGTGAGTCATTTGGGTAATATAATAATGGATTATTTTGGTGATGGAAGTGGTATTTCACCAGTAACAGGTAAAAGTTTTGGAGTGAGTATTGAATATTATTTTGAAAAAGAGCCATTAGGAAATGCAGGAGCTTTATTCAAGATTAAAGATAAGCTGACAGAAGATTTTCTACTTTTAAATGCAGATGCTATGTTTGATGTGGACTTTAATCGTTTTGTTGAATTCCATAAATCCCATGGTGGACTGGTTACTTTATTTACTCATCCTAATAGTCATCCGTATGATAGTGGACTGATTATAGCAAATGAGAATGGTATTGTGCAGAAATGGCTGGCAAAAGAAGATGAAAGGCCATTGTATTATAAAAATAGAGTAAACGCTGGTCTTCATGTGATGTCACCAGAAATTTTGAAACAAAATATTGATACTCCTAAAATTGATTTAGATAGACAGCTTTTAAAACCTTTATCTGGAACAGGCAAAATGTTTTGTTATGACAGTCCAGAATATGTAAAAGATATGGGAACACCAGATAGATACTATGCAGTATGTGAAGATTTTAAAGCTGGACATGTACAGGGGAAAAATTTAAAGAATAAGCAGAAAGCAATTTTCCTTGATAGAGATGGGACAATTAACAAATATGTTGGATTTTTAAGAAGTATTAATGAATTTGAATTGATTGATGGAGTATCTAAGGCAATCAAAAAAATGAACGAATCTGGATATTTAACAATTGTTGTAACAAACCAGCCAGTAATTGCTCGTGGTGAAGTGAGTTTTGATGAGTTAGATGAAATTCATAATAAGATGGAAACTTTATTGGGCAAAGATGGAGCATATATAGACGGTCTTTATTATTGTCCACACCATCCGCATAAAGGATATGAAGGAGAAAGACCTGAATTAAAAATAGAATGTGAGTGTAGAAAACCGAAGCCAGGAATGCTTATGAAAGCAGCGAAAGATTTTAATGTAGATTTAGAGAAATCTTGGATGATAGGTGATGGTGAAAATGATGTTTTGGCAGGAAAAAATGCTGGATGTAAAACGGTATTAATTGGCAATCAAGATTATCAACAGGATTATACAGTCTCATCATTAAAAGAGTTTGTAGATAGAGTGTTGTAATTGGTAAAAAAGGAGTTTTAAAGCAATGAAAAAACTAGAAGAAAGATTACAGAAACATATTGATTTATTAGTAGAAAGATACCCTGCATTAAAAAGTATTGAACAGTCTATTATTGATGCGTATTTAGTCATGGAAGAATGCTATGAAAACGGTGGAAAATTACTTATCGCCGGTAACGGTGGTTCGGCAGCTGATTCAGAACATATTGCTGGAGAATTAATGAAAAGATTTAAAACTCCTCGTCCAGTAAAAAAAGAGTTTGCAGATAAACTTATTGAGATTGATCCAATAAGAGGTGAACAGCTTGCAAATAATTTGGAGTGTTCACTGATGGCGATTCCATTAGTTGCACATGAAGCGTTAACAACAGCTTATATTAATGATGTAGATGGATTAGGTGTATTTGCACAGCAGTTATTTGGATTCGGAAGAGAAGGAGACGTATTTTTAGGAATTTCTACTTCAGGAAATAGTAAAAACGTGTTACCTGCCACAGTGGTTGCACGTGCATTAGGAATAAAAGTAATTGGTCTTACTGGTGCAAAGGGGGGAGAATTAGCTGAAGTAGCAGATGTAGCAGTTAAGGCTCCGGAGACGGAAACATATATGGTTCAGGAGTTACATTTGCCAATTTATCATTGTTGGTGTCTTATGCTTGAAGATAAATTTTTTGGAGCGTAAACAAAATGAATAAAACAAAAAAAATATTATTTGTTATGCCGAGGTTGCCATTTCCGGCAACTTCAGGTAGAAAAACTTCCTTATATCATTACTGTAGGATATTATCTGAAGAATTGGGGTATAGGCTAATAGTTGCTGCTTTTCTTGAAAAGGGAGATGACCCTCAATTAAAACCAGAATTTATTGACAGACTGGAAATATTGCCAAAACCATCAGCAACGACAAAAATTAAAAATATTTTTGTGGATTCTATATTATTAAAGAAAAAGCCGATGCAGGTTTCATTATATTGGAATCCAAATGCTAGGGTAGTGATTGATAAAATAGTGCAGGAAGAACAACCGGATATAATTATTGGCGATATGGTCAGAAGTACAGAATATATTAAGAATTATCCAATATATCGTATCGCTGATTTAGATGATCGTATTTCATTACGTTATCAGCGACAGCTTGATTATGACATTTCGGGTATAAACCCGTATGGAGCTTTTTTGAATACCGTTCCGAAAATTGTTCAGAAGATTATGCTGTGGAAACCACTAAAAGTTTATGTGGTAAAGAATGAAATTAAATTGTTGAAAAAATATGAATTAGAAATTGCAAAACAGTGTGATAAAACCGTTTTAGTAGCTCAAAAAGAAGCAGATGCACTTAATAAAGAATTGCATAAAAATAAAGCATGTGCAATTCCTATTGGTGTAGATGTTGAGTATTTTTCGTATAGAAAAAATACTTCTGAGGAAAATTATATTGGCTTTTTGGGAGCAATGAGTGTAGCACATAATGAAAATGCAGTCAGACATTTTATTTCAGATATTTTGCCGGAAATAGTAAAAGAAAAACCAGAGGTTAAATTTTTGATTATAGGCGGCGGAGCGTCAGAAGATTTGAGAAAACTTGAATCAGACCACGTACACTTTACGGGAAGGGTTGATGATGTACGAGACTATTTAGAAAAATGCAAGGTATTTGTATGTCCGATGACCTTTGGTAGCGGAATCAAGACAAAGAATTTAGAAGCAATGGCGATGGGACTCCCGATTGTTACAACAACAATAGGTGCGGAAAATATTGATGCAGAGCAGGGAAAAGAATGGATAGTTACAGATGATAATCAGGATTTTGCAAAAGCTGTTATAATGCTCCTTTCTAATGACGAATATAGAAATACAATGGGATTGAAGGGAAGTCAGTTTATAAATAAGAATTTTACATGGTCTGTTGCTAAGGAATGTTTTGCAATGCAGTTACATAATGTAGGAAAATAGTAGGAATTAGAAAAATGCGTATATTGATTGATGATGGAATGCAGATTAAAGTTGGAACTGGAATAGGAAAATATAGTCTGTATTTATACAAAGAATTAAAAAAACATTTAGAAAAAAAGGACAGTGTTGAATTACTGCAATTTGATAAGGGAAGTAGTTCAAAAAAACAAGGAAGATTGAAGTATCTCTTATATATCAATTCAAATAAATTTAAAAAAAAGTGTGAACAGTATGATGTCGTTCATTTTACTAATTATGCTATGCCATTTAGAAAAAATCGAAAAACAAAGTATATTGTGACGATTCATGATCTGGCGTCTTTTATACATCCAGAATCCTTGTCAACGATGTATAGACTGTATAATCAGTTTATTGTAAAACTTGCAATAAAAAATGCCGATCAGATATTGACTGTTTCAGAATCAGTGAAAAAGGAAATAATTGAAAGATGGCCAATGGCAAATGTAAAAGTTGCTTATCCTGGATTATACTCAGAATTTGATTCAGAAGCAGTATTGAATCAATATGAATCAGGACTGCTGAGAGAAATATCAAAAAGAAAATTCTTTCTATTTGTTGGAACAATAGAAACTCGAAAAAATTTAAAAATAGTTATTCAATCTTTTATTGATATGAAAAAAGATAATCCAGGAAATGGTTATAAACTGGTTTTGGCTGGTAGAAAAGGTTTTGGATTTGAAGAATACGAAAAATTAATTAATGAATCAAAATATAAAAAGGATATTATTGTAACGGGATATTTGTCCTCTAATGATGTCATTAAGTTATATAAAGAAGCATCTGCGTATATTTTCCCAAGCGTTTATGAGGGATTCGGTTCTACCCAATTGGAATGTATGGTGAATCATTTACCTTTGATTTTAAGCAAAATACCTACAAATATTGAAGTGAGTAAAGCGTATGGATTATTTTTTGATTTAGAGGATGGGCAAGGATTAGAAAAGCAAATGAACAAGATTGTTGACGGTGAATATGATTACCAAGAGAAAAATAAGGTTGCTGATGATATTTGCCAAAGATATTCTTGGGAAAGTTTAATAGATAGCTATATTGAAGTATATAAGGATATGTAAAGGAAGATTGTATGGCAAAAAAAATAAAAATATGTCATGTTATAGGGAGTTTTGTAAATGGCGGAGTAGAAGCTGTTATTTTAAATTATTTTTCGCACATGGATTTAAATGAATATGAAGTTCATATTATTGGACATGGAATATTGGTACAAGAATGTGCAGATAAATTTGCCAATATGGGATTTATAATTCATAATGTGACGCCTAAAAGTGTTTCGGTATTGAAGAATTTAAAAGAAATTGAAGAAATTTTTAAAAAGTATAAATTTGATATTGTACATTCACATTTGACAGAATGGGCCTGTGTTCCAATGTTTCTTGCGTGGAAATGTGGTATAAAAATTAGAATTAACCATTCTCACATGGCAGAAAAACCAGAAGGTTTGAAAAATAAAATATATTATGGGTTACGTTTATATTTTGGAAAGCTTTTTTCAACAGATTATTTTGCATGTGGACGTGATGCTGGCATATATTTATTTGGAAAAAAATCAGTTGATTCAGGAAAAGTAATAATTTTGCCTAATGCAATTGATTATGGTCGCTTTAAATATGATGTAGAAAAACGAGAAGATATTAGAAATAAAAATAATGTAAATGAGTCTACGGTGGTTATTGGACATGTTGGGCGGTTTTTTAAACAAAAAAATCATGAATTTTTAATAGATATTTTTAATGAATATCATAAAAGAAATTCTGATTCTCTGTTAGTTCTGTTGGGAGATGGAGAATTGATGGATACAATAAAAAAGAAAGTCAGTGCAATGCAATTAGAATCAGCTGTTCGTTTTTTAGGCAATCGTTCAGATGTACCAGACTGGTATCAAATGATGGATGTATTTGTTATGCCATCATATTATGAAGGATTTCCAGTGGTAGGGGTTGAAGCTCAAGCAGCGGGTTTGTTATGTCTTTTTGCAGACACGATTACTTCTGAAATTAAGATAAGTCCGAAAGCATTTTTTGTATCTCTTGATGAAGGAATAGAAAATTGGGCAAATAGAATAGAACAAATGCTTAGAAGCCAATCTGAACGAAATAATTTAATACTCGAGCATGAACGATTTGATATAACGAAAAATGCTAATAAATTGGATCGTTTTTATAGAAGACGTATAGAAGATTTAAAATAATTGAAGATGTTGAATAGTAGGGGATAAGCAGATGGTAAAAAATCAAAAAATGAAATTAAACCTTTGCTTGCTATATATAATGTTTGTATTTATGTATGGAATGGTAATTAAGTTAACAATGTCAAATAATATTTTATTTCAAGTTAAAACTTACATTCCTAAAATGATGTTAGGATTAATAGCAGTATTGAATATAATATTGTTGAATATTCTTCATTTGGCAATTTAAAATGGAGGTGTATAGCATGAATGTGATTAATATTATTAATTTAATTATACTTTCAATATTTGCTGTATCCATAGCGAGATTCTATAATAAACATACTGAGTATTTTTTTGCGATGTTGATAATTATTGTCTATTGGATACAGTTACTCGTTTCAAGTGCTTATATTGAAACTGGAGTATATTTAAAAGATATTGGAAAAACAAGTTATGCAACAGGTGTTACAATTAGATTGTTTTTGATGATTGAGCTTATGCTTTGCATGATATCATTTTGGGCTGGAAAACATCCCAAAATAGTGATTGAAAATCCAAAAGAAGGAAAACATACATATAATACATTTAAACATGTAGAGCGTATTTTGTTTGTTTTATATGCATATCGCTTATTGGATGTTATTGTGTCGGGTAATATTTTGACAAACTCAAATGTAAACCGATTTAATTATTTTTCGGAATTTTCAAAACTTCCATTTGCACAAGTCGTGGATTATTTTTCTTATCCATGTTTATGGTTGCTGGGTTATATATTATTATTGGGTGAGAAAAAAAGACAAAAAATTGTTCCAATAGTAATTTACCTCATTGATCTTTTATCCGTATTTTTACGTGGAGTAGAGTTTGGAGGATTTTTACAATGCACCTTATACTTTCTAGGGCCATTGTTATTGTCTATGGCAAAAAGAAGAAAATTGATTAAACTTAGATATGTTGCAGTTGCTACAATTCTTCTTGTTATGATGTTGGTTCCTAAATATAATCATTTTAGTGAAGCTATTGCAAAAGGTAATGCAGATACTTCGTATGGATTAACAACGGCTTATGATTTTTTAATGTATCGTATGTTGGCACAAGAAGCAGATCTTACATGGGAGATTGATAGACAAGTTTGGGTAGATGGAGATATAAACCCAGAGCAAGTGTTTGATGTAGTAAAAGAGATTATTGGAATTCCTACAGAAGAAAACAGCACACAGTATTTGATGGATAGGGGATGTTCATCTTCAGCGCTTACCATTTATTCTCGTGGTACAGCAGTGGTAACAGGCGGCTATCCGATTTTATGGGTTGCAATTTTTGGATACATTTTTGCAATCCCGTTTTTGATTATTGATTCATATCTTTTGTTTTTAGTAATTAGATGTATTTGTGAAGGTATGGAGAAGCAACGATTATTTTTAATATTGGCAGGTGGATACCTGCTATGTCAATGTTATACAGTTGTAATAAGTGCAAATTTCTCTACAATAGGTAATACGATACCGCATATTTTTATAATATTACTATTAATATTATATAAGAAAATTGGAAAGGTAAGGATTGGTAATCATACGTTTCGGATATAAAGAAAAGGAGATAGATTGGTGAACTTTATAAGATATTTATATAATTTGACTAGAATAGAACAAATGAAGATAACTGGGAAATATCAAGAATCGACTGTGCAAGGATTTCCAACTTTGAATGAGATTAGATTTGGCAGACAAGGTTCATCTATTGATGGAAGATTAAGCTGTAGAATAGTAACCTACCTCAGTGCAAGCATAGAGAGTTTGGTAATTGAAAGGAGCAAGAATGAATAAGGGGGAAACATCGAAAATACTTGTAAAAAATACGACTATGCTATACATAATGAATATAACTAAAATTATATTACCTTTAGTAACACTTCCATACTTGACAAGAGTATTATCTAAAGATTGTTATGGAGTTGTTTCGTATGTAAAAGCGGTCATGCAGTATATGCAAATTGTAGTTGACTTTGGCTTCTTATTATCAGCTACAAAAGATATAGTCAAGGTACAGGGAGATAAAAAAGCAATTAGCGAAGTTGTAGGAGATACGCTTGTAGCTAAGCTCATATTAGTTTTAGTAGCTTTTGTTTCTTTATTAGTTATGATTGCCACTATACCTATGCTTCGTAGTAATGTTTTGTATACAATATTATCATTTGTTGTTGTTGCATTGACTTGTTTTTTGATGGACTTTTTATTTAGAGGAATTGAAGAGATGCATGTCATAACGTTACGTTATGTGTTAATGCGTGCAATTGCGGCAATACTTACATTTGTAGTTGTAAAAAGTGATAATGACATGATATGGATTCCTTGCCTAGATATAATTGGCTCGATACTAGCGGTAATTTTAGTATTTATTGAAATGAAAAAAAGAGGAATTGGAATTAAAGTTACAGGTTTAAAAAATGCATTTCAAAAATTAAAAGATTCTGCAATTTTCTTTTTGTCTAATATGGCAACTACTACGTTTACAGCATTAAATACTCTTATGATTGGGTTATTTATAAATACAGAACAAGTAGCAGAGTGGAGCGTTTGTATGCAAATGGTTTCGGCTGTGCAGTCAATGTATTCACCTATTACAGATGGAATTTATCCGCAAATGGTAAAGAACAAGAATTGGAAATTAGTAGAAAAAACAGCAAAAGTATTTATGTCAATAGTGACTGTGGGATGTATATTTACATTTGTGGTTGCAAAATATGCATTATTGATAATTGGCGGAGAAAAATATGTTACTGCAGTACCATTGCTCAGAGCATTTATTCCACTGTTATTCTTTTCGTTTCCATCAATACTTTTTGGATGGCCTGCTTTAGGAGCAATTGGGAAAGAAAAAGAAACAACACTTACAACGATTATTACCGCATTTTTGCAGATTGGAGGACTTTTAATTTTATTATTAATTGGACAGTTTAATGTAATTAACCTTGCATTTCTTCGTGGATTTACAGAAGCATGTATGTTTGCTATGAGATATAGATACTGTAAGAAATTTAAAGGAGAATTTGCAATATGAAACAAGCAGCATTAATAACTTGTCATAATATAAAAAATTATGGTTCTGTTTTCCAGACGTATGCCACAACGATGGTCTTTAAAGAATTTGGATATGATGTTTTGGTAATAGACTATCAACGTCCTGGAACAGATAATGATGGATTTAGAAAAAAAATATTAAGTGAGTCTCATCTGGCACATAGGCCGATTTTTAAATATCTTTTTCCACTGATACTTAAACCATCCTTTGACAAAATGGAGAGAGTATTTGAAAAATTTCTTGAATTATATGTTAAGACAACAGATGAAAGGTATTTATCAGAAGATGAATTGATAAGAAATTGTCCAGAGGCAGATTTATATATTTCAGGTAGTGATCAAATCTGGAATAGTGATATAAATGGTAGAATAGAAAGGCCATATTACCTTTCGTTTGTTCCAAAAAATAAGAAAAAAATATCTTTTGCCTCTAGTTTTGGAAAAACTAAATTGAGAGATGAAGAGGTTGAAGAAAATAAGAAATTACTTTCACAATATAGTTGGATTTCTACACGAGAACAATCAGGTGCTAATTTAGTTCAAAGTTTGGGATTAAATGCAGATGCTATACTCGATCCAACATTATGGCTAACAAAGGAACAGTGGGAAAAATTAGAAGAACCAATTAGGGTTCCAGAAAAGTATATACTTGTATATCAGCTTCATCAGAATAGTGAAATGGATAAATACATAGGTATATTACAAGAAAAATATGGGATGCCATGTTTACGAGTGGATTTATACTATCATTATGTTGTAAAAAAAGGAAAACATGTTATTTGCCCAACACCAGGACAATTTATTTCGTTAATAAAAAATGCAGATTATATTGTTTCTGATTCATTTCACATGACGGTGTTTTCAATTATATTTAATAAAAAGTTTATTTCTATATATTCACAGAACAGTTTTAATGATCGTATAGCAAATATTTTAAAATGGCTTGATTTAGAAGATCGACATTTAGAACAGTATAACGACTATTCTACAATAGATAAAAATATTAATTATACGGTTGTAAACAAATTACTGGATACAAAAAATCAAGAAATGAGAAGTCTATTAAATGAAAAAATTAAATTATTAGGATAAGAAATTATGGGCAGAATTGAATTATATAAAGATAAATCAGATTGTTGTGGATGCGAAGCATGCGTAAATATTTGTAAAAGAAATGCTATTAAAATGCAAGAGGATGAGTATGGTTTTTTATTTCCTCAAATTGATGCTAGTCTATGTATTGAATGTGGTCAATGTAAAAAGGTATGTAGTTATCAGAACGAAAATATAGAATTAAATGAGCCTTTGTTGGCAGAAGCAGCTACGGTAACTGATAGAGAAATATGCCTAAAATCGGCATCAGGCGGTATATTTGCAGCATTAGCTAAAAAAATTTTGCAAGAGGGCGGAAGAGTTTATGGGTGTGCATTTACTTATAAGAATGGTGTTTTATATCCAGAACATGTACGTGTTCAATCGGAAAATGATTTAGTTAGATTGCAAGGCTCAAAATATGTACAGAGCAGAATGGGGAACATTTATAAAAATGTAAAGAAAGATTTGAATGAAGGAAGATTAGTATTATTTTCTGGAACACCATGCCAAATAAGTGCATTAAATAGTTATTTAAAAAATCAAGAGAAGAACAACTTATTTACAGTAGACATTATATGCCATGGTACACCGAGTGCAAAGTTGTTTGATGATTACTTAAAACAGATTGAGAAAAATATTAATGGTAAAATAGTTGATTTTAAATTTAGAGATAAATCGGGTGGATGGGGACTTAAAGGATCTATTATTTATCAAAATAAAAGGAATCAATTAAGAAAAAAACTTCTTCCAGTTCAATTATCTTCTTACTATACGTTGTTTTTAGATTCCGAAACGTACCGGGAAAATTGTTATTCTTGTAAATATGCAGGAAAAAAAAGAACAGGTGATATTACATTGGGTGATTATTGGGGAGTAGAAGATGAACATCCAGAAATACTTGCAGAAAACGGCGGACGCTTAGATAAATCAATGGGAATTTCATGCGTTCTTATAAATACAAAAAAAGGGCAACAATTATTAGATTGTTTAGATGAGAAAATTGAGAGAGTGCCTAGTTCGTATGAAAAAATTGCAAAAAGGAATAATCAATTAAAATGTCCAAGTTCACATTCTATTGTTCGAGATACAATATTTAAATTATATGAACAAAAAGGTTATCCAGCAATAGAACGATGGTATTTTAAACGTTTAGGAATAAAGCGATATGTGTATAAGATTTGGAATTACATCCCACGCAAAGCTCAGATATTTATAAAAAAGATAGTATAAAATAAAGAGAAGGGAGCATTTATGAAAGAAGCAAATAAAAAGAGAATTTTATGGCTTGATTATGCAAAAGCATTTGCGATGTTTTTTGTAGTAATTGGTCATGTTAATTCTGGAAATTATTTGACGAATTGGATATACTCTTTTCATATGCCTTTGTTTTTCTTTTTATCAGGAATTACGCTAAAAGCATATAGGGGGGGGTGGAAACATTACGTTATTAAGTTATCGAAACGTATTCTGATACCTTATTTTGGTTATTTATTACTTTATTTTTTGTATGATTTTATGCAAGTTATATTGTTACACAAGGACATTAATTTAGTAAAGGCATTTATAGGAATATTTATTCAAATCCGTGGAACAGAATACACATTGGGATTATGGTTTTTGCCATTATTATTCATAACAGAAATTTTGGAATATCTTTTTGTTTTGCAAAAAGATAAAATTCAAATTGTCATAATGATGTTGATTGCATCAATTGGTTTTTTTTATGCGAGTATTTTTAAGCAAGTACTTCCTTGGGGAATTGATGCAGTACCGATAGCGATGGTATTTGTTTGGCTTGGCTATATATATAAAAATAAATTTATTTTCAAATTTGAGTATCTAAAAAGATATGGTTTGTTTATAATATTACCAGTTCTATTACTAAGCATATTCTGGTGCAATTGTAATGTGACTATTCTTGGAACAAGTGTTGATATGCATAAGATGCTTTATGGTAATCCGTTCATATATTTGTTAGCTGCTATACATGGAATCTTATTTATTTTGCTCATATGCCAGATTATTTTTGATAAACGTGATATCCATTTTTTACAATTCATAGGTGGGAACACATTGCATATATATTGTTTGCATGGGCTGATTCTTCCCTTTTTAAAAAAAGGGCTTGAGATATTTGTGAATAGAATAGAGATAGTGAATGTATCAGTATTTCTTCAAGTAATTATTGCTGCGGTAACTATTTTTATTTGTATGATAGTTATTCAGAAATCCCAAATGATGATGGAAATATTTGGAGTTAAGAAGGAATAATACAGCGATATATATATTGAGAATCAACAGTATTTTATAGAATAGTTAAGGGAACAATTTTAATGGTATAATGCTAGAATGGAAGGTGGTGATATATATCGAGTACATTAAAATTGTAATAAATGATTTTAAAACACCGATACCTTATTTAATTCAAGCAATGTTCATCAGTGCTACAAGTATATTAATAGTAAAAGAAAAATGGTGTTGGTGTCATTGATGTTATTTATTAGTTATGGTTTTGTTGTTGCTCAAACAGCATTTTTTTCACGAGAAGCAGGAAGTAGAAAAAAGATAAGTTTGTTATTGTTTGAAACATGAGGAGATACATTTCGTATGTATAGATTATTAGGGGCACGAAATATTGTTCGAATGAATATTAATATGAAAAAAACACTTGTAGCATTAATGTTATTGATGATAGAAAGCATAGCAACAATCGGTGAAGGAAAAATGCTAATTGTGTCAATTGTATGTGCTATAGTGATATTTATAATGTATATGGGAATGATTAAAGATTATGTACTTTCAATAAAACAGAAAGTACATAAGATAAAGTAGAGCAGTAAAGAATATGATTATTGAGATTTTTTATGCATTTTTAGTTCGAATTATAAAATTGTTCCATAGAAATTTTATAGCAACGATTTTTGTTAGTATATTAGTTGTTTTAGTTAGAAGAAAATATAAGTTATCAGATATAAAAAATGAACTCAATTTTATTTGGAATGATATTAAAAAAAAACATAGATATAGAAATGAATGTTACTTAATAACATGGACTATATTTATGTTGTTTTGTACAGTGTTTACAAGAGATTTTAGAAATCCATTTGAAAATATACTTGGTAATTGGTTACCTTATAATGTTGAGTTTTCATATGTAAAATTGGATTGTATTGAGAATATTTGCTTATTTATACCATATGGTTTTTTAATTAATTTAGTAAGAATGAAAACGATTAAAGATAATGTTAGTAAAGTATTTCTAACATCATTAGGTATAGAATGTTTTCAAATTATTACTTTATCAGGTACATTTCAATTTTCTGATATATTTTATAATGTTATCGGAGGGATAATTGGAATTCTTATAAGCAGTGGAATTTATCATAATAAGCAATAAAATTAAGAGGAAGAAAAATATGAGAACAGTATTAGTCATTATGGCAGCCGGTATCGGTTCCCGATTCGGTGGTGGAATCAAACAACTTGCTCCAGTTGGTTTAAATGGAGAGATTATCATGGATTATTCTATCCATGATGCAATAGAAGCAGGCTTCAACAAAATAGTTTTTATTATCCGTAAGGATATTAAGGACGCATTTAAAGAAGCAATCGGTGATCGTATTGAAAAGATTTGTAATAATCTTGGAGTGGAGATTGCCTACGCATATCAGGAATTAAATGAACTGCCAGAAGGTGTGGAGCTTCCAACAGGACGTACTAAACCTTGGGGAACAGGACAGGCTGTTCTTGCTTGTAAAGAAGTTCTGCATGAGCCATTTGCAGTTATCAATGCAGATGACTACTATGGAAAATGAATATTCTCGTGCGATGAAATCGCACTTCCGGAAATTTGGGAATCAGATGTCCGGAAGTGGAAATCACCTGTGTA